>OGFA01000071.1_pt1 | contig 36662 bp, 31 predicted proteins | sample 1570881 | NCBI WGS metagenome assembly OGFA01 (sample SAMEA2582054, study PRJEB24529) | metagenome | biome: Human gut stool | place: China | collected 2011
CGAAGATTATTTATTCACAATAGAAGAAGTACCACCAAATTTGACGAAGAACCAAAAATCTTTTCTAGTAGAGAGATTGAATAAGTATTCCCGGAAAAGTTGTTTGTCTGTAATATTTACAGTATATTTGTATCGTAATAATCGCCCTACAAACACATGCAGGACAAATAAATGAAGTAATGAGAATAACACTGGTAAGAGACGATGGCAAGGTGAACACTATGCGTACGTTGAGAATTGAACAGCTCGTGGAGCAAATGAAAGTGGAAACCAAAACACAGCCCGTCTCAAAAATGAGAGAAGTCCTGCCTTTTATGCTTCCGGGTGATAAAAATGACTATGTACAGAAAGTACCGAAGCTGATACCTGCAGCCGCCTTTTTTCGCAAAGGTGGTATCACGACGATGAGTGAATACAACGGAATTGTGATGATTCAGGTCAACAACTTGTCCGGGCACATGGAGGCGGATGAAGTGAAAGAACGGGTAAAGGAACTTCCGCAGACTTACTTAGCTTTCACCGGTTCTTCCGGAAAGTCCGTGAAAGTATGGGTGCGTTTTACTTATCCCAATGATCTTTTGCCGACAACTAGTGAGGAGGCGGAGCTTTTTCATGCGCATGCCTATCGGTTGGCAGTGAAATTTTATCAGCCACAACTCCCTTATGATATTGAACTGAAAGTACCTTCGTTGGAACAATATTGTCGTTTAACTTTTGACCCGAACTTGTATTTTAATCCCGAAGCAATGCCTATTTATATGAAGCAGCCTGCGGCTATGCCGGGTGAGGTGACTTATCGCGAACGGGTGCAAACGGAAACTTCGCCGTTGCAACGGCTTGCGCCGGGATATGAAAAATGTAATGCGCTTTCTGTACTTTTCGAAGCTGCTTTTGCACGCGCGCTGGATGAAGAGACTGATTATCAACCGGAAGGAGACAAACAATCGCTGTTGATTAACCTTGCAGGACATTGTTTTCGTGCCGGTATTCCTGAAGAAGATACAGTACGATGGTCGCGTGCCCATTATCGTTTGCCGAAGGACGATACATTGGTTCGGGAAACCGTACGAAATGTATACCGTACTTGTGAGGGATTTGCAAGTAAGAGTAGTCTGTTGCCAGAACAATTATTTGTCATGCAGATGGACGAGTTTATGAAGCGGCGTTATGATTTTCGTTTCAACCAGTTGACGTCACAAGTGGAATGTCGCGAACGGAATAGCTTTAATTTTTATTTTCATCCGGTGGACAAACGGTTGATGGCAAGTATTGCAATGAACGCGCATTATGAAGGGCTTAAGCTTTGGGATAAAGACGTAGTACGCTATCTGAATTCGGATCATGTGCCGGTTTATCAGCCTATCGAAGAATTCCTTTATGATCTTCCTCATTGGGATGGTAAGGATCACATCGGTGATCTTGCCAAGCGAGTTCCTTGTGATCATCCTCATTGGGCAAAATTGTTTCGTCGTTGGTTTCTCAGTATGATAGCGCATTGGCGTGGAATGGATAAAAAACATTTGCACATAATACTACCATTTATTATCTTTGTACTATATTAAAACAGCAAAGATTTATGAGAGGTGCAATTTACAGTAGAGTATCTACAGAAATACAAGATTATGGTAAACAAACGGATGAATTAAAAGACTATGCTGCCCGTAATGATATTGAAGTGAAATATATCTTTGAAGAGAAAGTTTCTGGTTTTAAAGATGATAGAACAGAATTTCAGAAACTAGAGAAATTGACTAAAAATGATATTGATATTATTTTAGTGTGGGAATTATCTAGGCTTTCTCGAAGGTCTATCTTCATTCAGCAAACAGTAAAGAATTTCGCTAATAAGGGAATCTGTATCTTTACTAAAAAAGAAGGTCTCTATACTTTGAATGATGACGGCACGGAAAACAAGAACGCAATGTTTACCATTGGAGTAATATCAATGATAGCAGAGCAAGAAATAGAGACCTTAAAAGAACGAACAATTTCCAGTAAAAGAAGATATATTCTAAAGGAAGGTCATAGTTATACTCCTATAGCTCCCTATGGCTATAATTATAATTCGACAACAAAACAATTAACAATAAATGAAGATGAAGCAAAAGTTATTAGAAGAATGTATCAACTATCTATAGACGGAGTATCAACCAATAGGATTAGTAAGATTTTAACTAGTGAGGGAATAAAAACAAAGAAGGGCAATCCTAATTGGAGTTTAGCAACAGTAAGAGATATATTGCATAATCCTGTATACAAAGGAGTGCCGAAATATACAATGACTATTAGAAATAAAAAAGTTGTTGAGTTAGTTTCAGCACCACAAATAGTAAGTGAAGAAGTATTTGAGCAATCTGAAAATGAATTGATTGAAAGAAGGAATAGAAGCAAATCTGAAATGGTTAATAAGCCATTGTTAAGAGCCTTGATATTTTGTACAGATTGTGGAAGAAGGTATATATGCAACAGTGGTAGAAGTATATATGCCTGCCAAACGAGGTTTGATAACATTAGAGCTAATTATGTTGCAGATTGTCATAGTGCAGGTATTAGCGCAACCAATATTGAACCTATAATTTGGAATTTAGTTGAGAGACTATTTAAGAGTACTATTGCATCTAACAAGGCACAAGAACGGATTGAACCCTATCAAGAACAACTATCTAAATTGTCAGAGTCAAAAAATAACTTTGAGATGCAAAGAGATAAAATTAATAAAGATGCAGCTAAGCTATTTGATACCCTTCTTTTAATTAGAAACACTAACCCTACAGTGTTTACTAGCAAAATGGAGGATTTTAACAAAATGAGTACGGAAGCTAATGATTATCAAAAAGAAATAGACATTATTGAAAGTAAAAAACAGGCAATTCAAAGAAGGATTAAAGCCATTGAGGAAATTAAGGATATAGATATTACAGATGAATCGGAAAAATATGACATACTTCATAAAGTAATTGAAACTATTAAGATTTATTCCGTAAAAACGAATCAAAAGGTATTTACAATATTATTTGCCAGTGGACTTGAATATAATGTTCTTTATAATGTGAACAAGCCCAAGTTTAGAATAGAATACGCTTTTGCCAGTGACGAAACTATTACTTTTAATAAGAAAGATAAATTGTTGATAAACAAGGTTTATTCTTCTGTAAGGGATATATTGCCTGATTTTTCTATAACTGCTGGAAATAATGATATGTTTGATAATGATGTATGTGGTGACTATAGTTTTCAAGAAGTGTGGGATTTACTAGAAAAATACAATAAAACAGAAGTCCTTAGAGAGTGGAAACCAGACTACACAAAGAGAGTAATCAATAGGAGAAGCAAAAAGTAACAATCTTTTAAGGTACATGCTTTTTATCGGTATTGATATTTAGTAATCACATGTTATAAATACTTCTAGTCGATTTTTTCAGTTTGTGGTACAGGTATTAGGTCACTCCCCTAAAACTTAGTACCTTTGTATCAATACATTACAAATAGTATATAAGATAAAACAGACACAAAAGATACACTATTTTATCACCATTTTTTATTTTAAACAGTACTATGCAAACATTCACCTATGAAGAAATCAGAGAAAAAGCACTAAAACAAGGAGTTACAGATAACAGGCTTAGAGTTGGCTTATGGGCTAGCTTAAATGGCTATATTAAAAGCAAAAGAAAGATACAGGGAAAGGTTATCACAGTTTATTCGATACCCCAAATACAATCTAACTAAGATTTTTATAAAGTGTCAGATTCTCGTTTTTCAAAGTGTCAGATTCTCAAGGATAATATATTAATATAAAACATACTAATATCCATAGGGGTACACCCCATTTTTCATATTTTCATATATGATACTACACAAACCAACAGGAAATATTTTTAAAAACAGAAAGGAAGCCAAAAAGTTTTTTGGTACTTCACGATATAGGAAGATAGAAAAAGAAAAGCAGGAGATTATTTTGATCGATAATCAAGACTTCATAGCTACTGATGAAATATATAACGGTAAACAAAGACTTGATACTTACTCCTCAAAGTAAAAGTGCCAATATGGAAGCATTACTACTTTATTATATACGGACTAAATGCAATAAAGAATGTGCTTCTGTTATTGGTGAGAAAAAGATGCAGGAAGATTTGAATTTATCAGAAAGTACAGTTGAGGGTTATATTAGTAAATTGAAAGAGTATAAATCCATATTATCCATAAAAACTTTGAATCCCAATAATGAGGAGGATAAAAAAGAAATTGATAAAGTTCTTGGTGTACCTTATGAGGGAGATAAAAGGAAGAAAAATTTATATTATTTCCATGAACTACAAAGATTCTACTTTTTAAATCCACAGTTTATATACAGGACGGATATTGAGAACGAAATAAAAGGCTTTTTAATCCGTTTGGCTTGTTTATGTGAGCCAGGCACTACTAAGATTTATACAGCTAATTGCAGAAAAGAGAAAGCAAATATATCATCGATAGCAGATGATTTAAAGATGAGCAGGGATAAAGTTAAGCGACAACTAAATGAATGTGAAGAACTAAAATTAATAAAGCCTATACCACGTGGATATATGATCTTAGAAGATTCATTCTTACTCAATCGAACTAATACCCTCGAAGATAAAGTATATAATACTCTATACAGGTATTGTATAGATAAGGGAGTAGTACCACCAGATAGATACGAGTTTAATAGAAAAGGGAAATCTGTGCAATGCGATGGACTTACTATGTGTACCCCCAATATGCAGACTTGGTGGAGTATGTATAATTCAGAACTTATTAAAGATAAGAAATATTCACCTATGGAATTTGAAGCCTATATGGAAGATATTCTTTTCCCTGAAAGATTTCCAACGCTTCCATTAGAACCACATTGGGAATATTTTAAAAAAGCTCTTTTAAATATAGAACCAAAGAAGCAAGAATTTGTGGAAATGCCTATGTATTTATAAAGAGATATAGCATGGGAAATGTCTCCTATAAGACAAAATAAGACCGATATGGGAAGCATAATAAGTAAAGTGTATTACTAGTCATCTGAATACAAAAATAGCCGCAAGCGACTGTACGCCTAAAAACAGTCAAATGCGGCTTTTTTTGTTGAGCTACTAAAATCTTCATAAGTACGGAGAATATAGCGGTTCGCAATTTTAAAAATGGGAGTTAATTTTCCCAATGGAAGTGTGGGAAAATGCAAATATAGCCTGTTTGGTTTATCCAAAATTCAAGGAGTAGAATACTTGGCAAACAGACTGTTCTTGATTTTTAAGAATACCCAAAGTTACTCATTATAAATGAAGTAAAAAAATAAACAATTCTCTATTTCTGATATTACTACTTAGCATATCTTTATATAGCAGCATAATACCCTGCTTTCTATTATGGTACATAGTAATACGTGGGCACGCAATATAGTATTAGGTACTTTATATATAATACCCCCATCCATTAAAAACATGAGCTTAAATATATATCAGCTTATTTCTCCTATGATTTACTGAATTGAAAGTTACATAAGACCGTGCAGAGTACGTCTAACGTCCCCCTAGGGTAGTTGGAGAGAAAACAAGATATATTTCAATCTACGTAATCAATTTATAAATCATTTAAAATCTTATTCGTTATGAGAAATCTACAAATTATTGGCAATGTGCCACAGGTAAGAAGAGAAAGTAACTTTGGTTTGTATGCAGAAGAAGCGGTAATAATCGAAGATCAGCCACAGGTAAAGAAAAAGAATCCTCATTTCTTGGAAGCCAATACACTAGAGGTAACAATGCAACATTTAAAAGATGATTGTATTACACCCGTATTCGCCAAAGATAATGAGCTTACAATTCCTCACCCTGCATTTATAGAGACTGTTTATGATGCTGCAAATACTTTTTTTAGTGGTGAAAGTATTGATAAGCCCGCTATTCGTGTAAGCCACATTATTAAGGGAAGAATACCCGAAGCAGTTCATAAACCTGCAAATCAATTATTGGAAACGGATAAAACAATCTACTACGAAAGATGTGCTTTTATTATTCAAGTTCCTACGATTTACGAAACGGTGAACGGGAATAAGCTAACTCTTACTATTGGTGGTGTGAGAGCTTATAATCATACCAATTTGTATTCAAAGAAAGGAGCAGAAAGGTTTAAGGTATTTGTTGGCTTTACTTGTAAAGTATGTACTAATTTGTGTGTATCAACAGACGGTTTTCTTAGTTGTTTAGAGGTCACTAATACAAGGGATTTATATCAAGCTGTATTAGAGATGTTTCAGAGTTACCAACCTGCCAAACATTTACACCTATTACAGTCATTAGGCAATACCAGTATGACAGAACATCAATTTTGCCAATTACTTGGGAGAATGAGACTTTATCAATCATTACCACAAGGCTATCAAAAAGATATTCCTAAAATGCTTATCACTGATTCGCAAATAAATGCAGTTGCAAAAGCATATATCAATGATGAAAATTTTGGGAGCTTGGGGAATGATATAAGTATGTGGAAATTGTACAATTTATTGACAGGAGCAAACAAGAGCAGTTATATAGATAGCTTCTTGGATAGAGCGGTAAATGCTACTGAAATAGCAACAGGAATAAATGCCGCTTTGCATGGAGACACTAAATATAAGTGGTTTATTGATTGATTAAACAGGGGGAATATTCAGTAATGGGTATTCTCCTATTTTATTAACTGCGTAAAACAATGAATTATGTTCTATTATAAAATACTTGTTTGGCTCTTTTGGGTGGTATTGACTTTTATTACAGGTTGTGTTCCATTAATCTTGCTTATCCTTTGTGTTGGTTTGTGGAATGTCGAAGACGCAAATAATCGTCACTAATATACAAAGTGAATGTTTCATTATAAATCAGCAAGTTAGCTTTATAGGCTTCTTGGTGGTAATGATGGAATATTCACTTTTATTCATTCACCTATAAAATTGAATATTTATGAGCTTGAAATATAGTAATACAACAGCCGATTATCTACAATGGGGAGAAGCTATGAATCTAGTTCGTTCTCTTTATAAAGATGGAGATTATAAGATGTCCCTACTTATTGCAATAGGTTGTTTTTGGGGATTACGAATAAGTGATATGCTTGCCTTACATTGGAAACAGATTTTAAATGTTGATGAATTTGCGATAATAGAGAAGAAAACAGGAAAGCAGCGTACTATCAGAATTAATCAGCAGTTAAAACGACATATTGCAGACTGTTATAAACAGATACAACCGATTGGAATAAATGCACCTATTTTGATAAGTCAGAAAGGAACGGTTTACAGGGTACAAAGTATTGATGTATTATTGAAAAAGATGCAAACTAAATACAAGCTATCAGTTAAAAACTTTTCATGTCATTCATTAAGGAAAACATTTGGTAGACAGGTGTATAATATGAATAGTGATAATTCAGAGCTAGCACTCGTTAAACTGATGGAGCTATTTAATCATTCTAGTGTATCCATTACTAAGAGATATTTAGGATTGAGACAAGAAGAGCTATTAAATACTTATGATTGTCTTACTTTTTAATAAACAATAGTTCTTGCTATTACAAACGCTTTTCGTAACTTTGCGCCAATTTCAGATACCTAATGTGTTAGGGCTGAAAGGACATATTAGTTAACGAAGAGCGTTTAAGATATTATCTCATATTGGAATCTGGACAATTTCGAAGGTTGAAGATAATGGGCAAGAACGCTCACGTCAATGTTATATACCTATCTTGTTAAGATAGTCTATATATCGTTTGGCGTGGGCTATTGTTTATTATTCAACCTTGGGCAGTCCAGAGCCTCAATATGATAATATTCAATAGTTTCCACGCCTTTCAATTTTTAATAGTATCTGAAGGAAACAGGGTACATAAAACGATATATAACTACGAATCAGACATTAGAAAACAACTTTTGCTACTATCTTTCAAGTAGCCAACTCATTTTTTGAGCAGCTTATACTACAAATTAAATTATTAACAAAAAGATTATTTACAGAATATGAAAACATTTAGATTTTTTGCGACTTTATTAATTATTACTTTATGTGCTGGTTTTACTTCTTGTAGTGACGACGATGATGATAATAATGGGGGAAATACCATATCAAAGGGGGTGCCAGTCGTTTCTATCACAAGAACAGGTAATGTACCAGAAGAAATGAATTGGATTTTTGCTTATTCAAATGATAAGTTGACATCGGCTCAAGGGCAACTTATTTATTTTGGACAATCAGATGAAAAGGAAAATTATGGAATTAGTTATCAGGGAGGGATTCAATTTACTGGTGATGGTGCAGATGAAATCAGCAAAATTGAAACAAATAAAAATGGATATATTACATTTATAAAGACAACTGATGATGCTGAAATAAGCTATGAATATACTGCTGATGGTTATCTAAAATCTGTAACAGAGGTTGGTACTGATAAAGGAAGGGATTATGTACATAAAACTATTATTACTTATACGAATGGTTGCTATGATAAAATAGTAGTGACAGATAGTGATGGGGAAACTACATATACTTTCACTGCTACTACTGATGAAAATAAGAATGGAGTACTGCCTGAACTTATTTCTGAATCACTGGGATGTTTTGGTTGCGAGTTTATTTACTATGCAGGATTATTGGGAAAGCCAGTTCAAAAATTAGTTAAGTCTATGTCTGAATCCAATAATAACAATACTAAATCATATAATTTTTCATACTCTTTTGATGAGTTGGGAAATGTGGTATTATGCCAATATTTGTATGACAATAAAAACGTGACAGTTAAATACGGGTATTGAGAATAGTTGTTGTATAAAGAAGAAAACAGCATTTGAAGAAATTCATTTGCTGTTTTTTTATTATCATTGCAAACAAAAACACTATGAAGCCAGTAGATAAGTTCTCAATACAGTATAGCGAGTTACTAGAGTATATATATCCAGTAACACAAGAATATTTTCCTGATTTTGATTATGATGAAGAAACTGGACAGACATATATGTTACCGTCACAAACGCCAGATACTTTTAAAGGAAGGTATAACAGAGGAATATTGAAAGGTAAATTCTCGTTTGATCCATACATAAAGAATCGTGAATTGCAAGATTTGCTTATGGCATTGGATTTAGATGCTGAAAAGTTCTGGTATCTGCTACTATTCTGCTATGATTGTAGTTGGGGTAAGTGTATGGAAGGTATAGAGGTCAAAGAATCACCTAAAGAACAGATCGAAAAGTTCATAGATGCTATTAGTGAGGATTACAAGAGAGACACTCCGTTTGGAGCAGTTTTTAAAAGTCCTATTTGTATTACATTGAAAATAGGAAGGAAGAATATTGTGGTGGATAACAAAACTGCTATTGCCTGTATGGCGAAGTTTTGTGCTAATGGATTAAAGACTATTGATTCAAACCAAATGGATACCAGTCATATTGATTTGAGTAATCCACATACTGAATCATTCTCTGTATTGGCTTATTATTTCTCACAAATGATTATCACAGCGCTGAATTATCAAGAACAGGTAAAGGAGAAAAGGAAGAAGGGAGCTAATATGTCTGACAAGGAAAAGATGCTAATCTCTCATCTCCTATATTTCACTGGTATCGTGAGCAATGAGAGTGTGATAACTGATAATGACTATCTGAAATCTTTGTTGAAACAATATAAGGATAAAGACATAAGGAGTATGAACGCATTCTATTATTGATTCTGATTTATTTTTTATTCATTTCTGCTTTCTCATTCTCTAAATACTTCATTCTGCAGCTTGTGAAGTAGGGGAATAAGAAAGCAGTGTTTTTTTATCCCTGTTAGTGTTCTTAATAAAGCATCATCTTTGCAGTATAACAAATAAAGCTGGAGCGCACCAGTCTAAAAACTGCAAAGATATTATGAATGCAAAAGAAAGTATGAAGAATGAAGTTTTTGCTCTGGAATCAAGAGAAGTAAACGAAGGAAAGAAAGTAGCTTTTATTGCTGGTGGTATCAATCGAGATATTAGCAAGGCTAATTTGAATGGCAAAGTCAAATCTATTGGAGAACATACGCATTATATCCCGCTTGTTGTGGTTGATGGCGAAGATGTTATAAAAGCAGGGTTAAGTTTGAAAGACCCTATATCTGGACTGCCAATAGATTCTTCTAAGGCTAAGGATTATTTGGTTATTATTGAAGGACAGCACAGGTATATGGCTATAATGGAGCTTCGAGAGAAAGATGCAAAGGCTAAGAAAAATTATGAAACTGCAATGAAGAAATGGCAGAAGGACGGTAGCAAATCGGAAGATAAACCAGAAGAATATACTCCTAAAGCCCCTACACTTATAAAGGCTATATACCCATTGGTTGAAGATGAAGATATACGAATTATGATTTCAGTAATGAATAATACGTCAGTAAAGTGGAATAAAGGAGATTTTGCTAAACAGGCTTATGCTGCGTATCCCGATAATGAGGTTTTAAAGTTCATCGTTAAATATATGGATATGAAACATCAAAAAGCAAAGAGGGGTGGAAATGATGATATGTTACCGAATGGTGGATTTTCACTGACAACGCTTAGCAAGTATTTGATTTATTCTTCTAAGATAAATGAATCGGTACTGGCAGATACGTGTAAATATGGAGAGGATGTTTTGGAGAATAAAATGGGGGATGAACCAAATAAGCTGGTTAAAAGAGCAGAAGCCATAATAAAAGCAGGTTTGGATGCAGGATTTACCTATCGTTTTTTGGCTAAAGGATTCTTCATTGATTGGATTGTAGAGAAGAACAATTTAGGTACTGATTATACAAAACTGATTGAAGTGTTAAGGAATATAAAAAAAGAAGATGCGAACAGTATTATGAAAGAAGCACAGAAGCACAACTTTATGGAAATATTAAATGAGAAAATAAAATAGTGAATCTTTAGTTATTGATATTAGTTGCCAGCTAGCGTAATGTTAGCTGGCTTTTTTATTAGTTTTATTGTAAATGAGTATTGGCGTTTACTATGATAGTATTATGTGCAAGTGAAAATATGGAAAGAATCATGCAAATAGTACTTCTCCTATATTAATAGGTCCACAGGCTTATCGTAAGTCTACATTTTGCCGGTTGATTTTGCCTCCATGTTTGCAGGCTTATTATACAGATAGTATTGACTTTAGCCGGAAGCGGGATGCCGAGCTATATTTGAATCGCTTTTTATTGATAAACATGGATGAGTTCGATCAGATTGGTATCAATCAGCAGTCTTTTCTCAAGCATATTCTGCAAAAGCCTGTTGTCAATACGCGACGCCCGAATGCTTCAGCAGTAGAAGAGCTCCGTCGGTATGCTTCTTTTATAGGCACGAGTAATCATAAAGATTTGCTGACGGATACTTCCGGCAGTCGTCGTTTTATCGGTGTTGAGGTGACGGGAGTGATCGATGTGGTCCGCCCTATTGATTATGAACAATTGTATGCGCAGGCAATGGCATTGCTGCGTAGTAATGAACGCTACTGGTTTGATGAGAAGGAAGAGGCTATCATGACGGAAGCTAATCGGGAATTTGAACAGTCTCCGGTGATTGAACAATTGTTTCAGGTATATTACCGGGTAGCGGAAGAGGAAGAAGAGGGAGAATGGTTGCTTGCTGCAGATATATTGCAGCGGATACAAAAAGCAAGTAAAATGAAATTTTCTTCCGGGCAAGTTAATTATTTCGGGCGTATCTTGCAGAGATTGGGAGTAAAGTCGTTCAGGAAAACGCGCGGGGTTTATTATCATGTGGTGCCTGTTGAGTAAGGATGATGATGAAATAATGTATAGTAGATGGCTTTTATTATTTTATAATAATTATCTTTGCGTAATAACGTGAGATGTATGAAGACTATGATAAGAAATCCTTTTATAACAAGCGGATATGTCTCTGCTGATTATTTTTGCGATCGCCGTTTTGAGAGCGAACAGTTGGTGCGCGAGGTGATGAATGGGAATAATTTGGCTCTTGTCTCTACCCGGCGAATGGGAAAGACAGGGCTGATCCGTCATTGCTTTCAGTTTCCTGAAATTAAACAGGGTTACTATACCTTTTTTATTGATATATATGATAGCCGTTCATTGCGTGATTTGGTCTTTGCACTTAGTAAGGAGATTCTGGAAGTGCTGAAACCTGTGGGGAAGAAAGCTTTGCAGAGCTTTTGGGAATGTGTGAAATCTTTGCAAGCCAGTATCTCTTTTGATGTGAATGGTATGCCTTCTTTGAATTTGGGGCTAGGGGATATACAAGCTCCGGCTACTACACTCGATGAAATCTTCCGGTATTTGGAACAGGCGGATAAACCTTGTCTGGTTGCAATTGATGAATTCCAGCAGATTTCCGGATATGTAGAGAAAAATGTGGAAGCTACTCTTCGGACCTATGTGCAACATTGTAATAATGCACGTTTCATTTTTGCAGGGAGTCAGCGGCATGTGATGGGAAATATGTTTTTAACGCCTTCCCGGCCTTTTTATCAAAGTGTATCAATGATGCATTTGGAAAGTATTCCTTTAGAAGAATATATTCGTTTTGCAGGTACTCATTTCAAGCGTGCGGGCAAAGAAATAGAAGAAAACGCTATTATTGCGATTTATCAACAGTTTGAGGGAATCACATGGTATATACAAAAAGTGTTGAATACGCTTTATGACATGACTCCGGAACAGGGAGTCTGTAGAGTTGAAATGGTGCCAGGCGCTATTCGGCAGATTATTGATTCATTCAGATATACTTATTCGGAGATTCTTTTTCGTTTGCCGGAAAAACAAAAGGAGTTACTGATTGCTATCACTAAAGAGGGAAAGGCTAAAGCTGTCACTTCCGGTGCTTTCATTAGAAAATACAGACTGGCTTCTGCTAGTTCAGTCCAAGCAGCACTAAAAGGGTTACTGGAAAAGGATTTCGTGACTCAGGAAATGGGAATCTGTCAGATATATGATCGTTTTTTGGGAATTTGGCTGAAAGAGAATTATTAAGTCATTTTTCATTTATTGAAGAACGCTTTTCGATAAATCGCGTTAATAATTAGCTGAAACTGCTGTCTGTTAATCAGTTTTATTGTATCTTTGCGGTCTTAACTTTTTTAATGGTAAATAATGAAGGAATTTCTACAACTAATGCGACGTTTTGTGTCGCCTTATAAGAAGTATATCGGCTGGGCTATTGTGCTGAATATTTTGTCTGCAGTATTCAATGTCTTTTCTTTTACTTTTTTGATTCCTATTTTAAGTATTCTGTTTAAAACAGAAGGAGCGGATAAGGTGTATCATTTTATGGAATGGGGCAGTGGAGATTTAGCAGATGTTGCCAAGAATAACTTCTATTATTACATATCTCAGATGATTGTGGATAATGGTCCCACTGTGGCTCTTATTTTCTTGGGACTATTCCTGATGGTAATGACGTTGTTTAAAACAGGTTGTTACTTTGCTTCTTCAGCCGTGATGATCCCATTGCGTACAGGAGTGGTACGTGATATTCGTATTATGGTGTATGCTAAGGTAATGCGCCTGCCGATGTCTTTCTTTTCGGAAGAAAGAAAGGGAGATATTATAGCTCGTATGAGTGGTGATGTGGGGGAAGTGGAAAATTCTATCACTAGCTCATTGGATATGTTGATGAAAAGCCCGATTCTGATTATTATATATTTTGTGACATTGGTTACGGTTAGTTGGCAGTTGACTCTTTTTACTATCATTGTATTACCGGGAATGGGTTGGTTGATGGGAGTCGTCGGAAGAAAACTGAAACGTCAATCACTGGAAGCACAGGCTAAGTGGAGTGATACGATGTCGCAATTGGAAGAAACACTGGGAGGCTTGCGCATCATCAAGGCTTTTATTGCGGAAGATAAAATGATTAACCGCTTCACCAAATGTAGCAACGAGCTCCGGGATGCGACAAACAAGGTTGCTATACGTCAGGCTATGGCTCATCCGATGAGTGAGTTCTTAGGAACGATTCTGATTGTAGCTGTATTGTGGTTTGGCGGTACATTGATTTTGGGACAGAATGCAACCATCGATGCTCCTACATTCATCTTCTATATGGTTATCTTATATAGTGTAATCAATCCATTGAAAGACTTTGCTAAAGCGGGATACAACATCCCGAAAGGTTTGGCTTCCATGGAACGTGTTGATAAAATCCTGAAGGCAGAGAATAAGATTAAGGAAATTCCGAATCCGAAACCGTTGAAAGGTTTGAATGATAAAATAGAATTTAAAGATATTTCTTTCAGCTATGATGGTAAGAGAGAGGTGTTGAAGCATGTAAATCTGACAGTTCCCAAAGGGCAGACGATCGCACTGGTTGGACAATCGGGATCCGGTAAATCTACATTAGTCGATTTGTTGCCGCGTTATCACGATGTACAGGAAGGTGATATTACCATTGACGGAACAAGTATTCGTGATGTACGTATTGCGGATTTGCGTAGTTTGATTGGTAATGTAAACCAGGAGGCTATTCTGTTTAATGATACATTCTTCAATAACATTGCTTTTGGTGTGGAGAATGCGACAATGGAACAAGTTATAGAGGCGGCAAAGATTGCCAATGCGCATGATTTCATTATGGAGAAACCGGAAGGATATAATATGAATATCGGCGACCGTGGTGGAAAATTATCCGGTGGTCAGCGCCAGCGTATCAGTATCGCCCGTGCTATTCTGAAGAATCCTCCGATTCTGATTCTTGATGAGGCTACTTCTGCTTTGGATACCGAATCAGAACGTCTTGTGCAGGAAGCGTTGGAACGTTTGATGAAAACACGTACGACGATTGCTATTGCCCACCGTCTTTCTACGATTAAGAATGCAGATGAAATCTGTGTACTGTATGAGGGCGAGATTGTGGAACGTGGTAAGCATGAAGAACTCATTGAGTTAAACGGTTACTATAAACGTCTGCATGATATGCAGCAGTTGTAATTCTTGATATTGCAATGATATTATTAAGTTTTGATACAGAAGAATTTGATGTACCTCGTGAGCATGGTGTAGACTTTCCGCTGGATGAAGCAATGAAAGTGTCAGTCTATGGTACGAACCGGATACTGGATTGCCTGAAAAACAACGGGGTGAAAGCTACTTTCTTTTGTACAAGCAATTTTGCAGAAAATGCACCGGAAGTGATGCGGCGCATTATGGACGAAGGGCATGAAGTTGCTGCGCATGGATGTGACCATTGGCAGCCACAGGCTTCGGATGTCAGTCGTTCAAAAGAAATTCTGGAACGCCTTACCGGCAGGACGATACAAGGTTATCGCCAGCCGCGTATGTTCCCCGTATCAGATACGGAACTTGAACGGATGGGGTATGTATATAACTCCTCATTGAATCCCGCATTTATCCCCGGAAGATATATGCATTTGTCGGAGCCGCGTACCTGCTTTATGACGGGTAAGTTACTTCAAATCCCGGCTTCTGTAACTCCGTGGATTCGCTTCCCGCTATTTTGGTTGTCCTGTCATAATCTGCCGATGTGGCTGTACCAACTCCTGGTAAACCGGGTATTGAAGCATGACGGATATTTTGTGACTTATTTCCACCCGTGGGAATTCTACCCGTTGGGTGAACATCCTGAATTTAAGATGCCTTTTATTATCCGCAATCATTCCGGTAAAGGAATGGAGGAACGTCTGGATATGCTTATCCGCAAACTGAAAGAAAAGGGATATGCTTTTATGACTTACTCGGAATTTGCACAGATAAAACTGGCTGAACTAAATAAACCGGACGAAAAATGATAAAATTGGCTATTGTATCCCCCTGCTATAATGAGGAGGAAGTGTTGGAAGATTCGGCCGCCCGTTTGACAGCCTTGTTTGATGAGCTGGTGGCGAAAGAAAAAATCAGTGCCGACAGCTTTGTGCTCTTTGTGAATGATGGCAGTAAAGATCGTACATGGAGCATCATTAAGAAACTGCACGGGACGAATCCTTATATAAAAGGAATGAATCTGGCACGGAACGTAGGACATCAGTATGCAATCATGGCCGGTATGATGACCGCTAAAGACTGGAGTGATGCCGTTATTACCATTGATGCCGATTTGCAGGATGATCTGAATGCGATTGAGGAGATGATCGATGCCTATACGGAAGGATATGATGTAGTATACGGGGTGAAAGTATCCCGTCAGGCAGACCCGATGCTGAAACGTCTTTCCGCAACTGCTTTTTATAAACTACAGCACCGGATGGGAGTAGAGACTATCTACAATCATGCGGATTTTCGTTTTCTAAGCCGGAGAGTGCTGGAACAGTTGTCTCATTATCAGGAACGCAATGTTTATCTGCGTGGTATTATTCCGTTGCTGGGTTTCCCTTCTACTACGGTAGATGATGTGATCCGGGAGCGGACAGCCGGAACTTCCAAATATACAGTGAAAAAGATGTTCAGTCTGGCTTTGGACGGGATAACCTCTTTCTCGGTAAAGCCCATTTACGGAATTGTTTATCTGGGAGGTATCTTTGTTTTTATTAGTATTTTGATTGGAATCTATGTTCTTTACGCATTGATTTCGGGTACTGCGGAACATGGCTGGGCTTCTTTGATGTTGTCTATCTGGTTTGTTGGTGGGGTTGTTTTATTATCCATAGGAGCTGTCGGACTGTATATTGGCAAGATTTATAAAGAGGTAAAACGTCGTCCGCTCTATAATGTGGAAGAAGTGTTGTACGATGATCGGAATAAGTAAGGCTATACTTGAGAAGCACCCGGATTGGCGGGATAAGTTCTGGCAGTTTGTTCGTTTTGGAGTTGTCGGCACTATATCTTCAGCCATTCATTACGGCGTATACTGCCTGGTCTTGTTGGTTGCGAATGCCAATATCTCCTTTACGGCTGGTTACGCTGTAGGATTTGTCTGCAATTACTTCCTGACTACTTTCTTCACCTTTCGTTCCAAACCATCCTCACATAATGCGATCGGTTTTGGTTTTAGTCATCTGATTAATTACCTGCTTGAGATCGGTTTGCTGAATCTCTTCCTCTGGATAGGGGCGGGTGAGCTGCTTGCACCGATACTGGTAATGATTATCGTGGTGCCTATCAATTTCCTGATTCTTCATTTCGTTTATATCTATAAAGGGAGGAAATAACACTATTCAATCCCTTTCATTTAATTCATAAAAAGAAAAGGCTATTATGAAACGTTTTCTAAATCTTGTTGTATATATTCTTACCATACATGTTTCGGCTTTACTGATCGCAGGACTGTTTCGCCTGGTACTTTTTATCTCATCTTATCATCAGTTGACCTCTGAAGCCTTGTCGGATAAGACACTTTCGATGCTTGCTTTTGTACATGGGGTCTGGTTTGACAATGTGATAGGTTGTTACATACTTCTGTTGCCTCTGGTAGTTGCGGTGGTGTGTGGAGTCTGCAACTATTATGGGAAAGCGTTGTTCCGTTTCTTTACGATCTTTTTTAGTGTCTTTTATGGATTGGTTTATTTAATCAGTGCATCGGATATTCCTTATTTTGCCTATTTCTTTAAACATATCAACTCTTCCATATTCGAATGGTTCGGTTATGCAGGAACTACTGCCGGAATGATATTGGGTGAAAGTGCCTATTATCTGTCCATCGGATTATTCCTTCTCTTTCTGGCCGGATTCGTAGTCTGGCTTATCTATCTGGCGCGTTATTTCCATCATCGTAGCCTCACTATTTCCACTCCGTTTCCTTATTGGAAGCGAGGAGGAGCGGTTCTGATCGGCGCTTGTTTAATCGGACTTTGTATCTTTGGAATCCGGGGACGTACAGGTTATAATCCGATCAAAGTGAGTGCGGCATATTTCTGTCAGGATGCTTTTCTCAATCAACTGGGAGTAAGCCCTACTTTTAATCTGCTGACGAGCGTGATGGATGACAGGAGACCTGAAAATAAATACTTGCATCTGATGGATGAGCAGGAAGCCATTACCAAGGCGCAAGCTCTGCTCAACCGGCCGGGAGAACCGAATGTTTCCCCGTTGGCTGTTTACAGGCGTGCTGCAAAAGCGGATAGCGTGCAACAACGCCGTCCTAATGTTGTATTGATTATGATGGAGTCTATGTCCAGCAAGTTTATGAAGCATTTCGGGCAATCGGAGACTTTGACTCCTTTCCTGGATAGCCTGTATACCCGTTCGATCAGTTTCCGGAATTTCTATTCGGCAGGAATCCATACGAACCATGGTTTGTATGCCACCTTGTATTCTTTTCCGGCTATGATGAAACGGAACCTGATGAAAGGCTCTGTCATTCCCCGCTATTCGGGACTGCCTACCGTACTGAAAGAAAACGGCTATTACAACCTTTTCTTTATGACGCATGAAGGGCAGTATGATAATATGAACGCTTTCTTCCGGACGAACGGCTATGATGAAGTGTTTTCGCAAGAAGACTATCCGGCTGATAAGGTTGTGAATAGCTTTGGAGTGCAGGATGATTTCTTGTATGACTACGCAATTCCGGTATTGAATCAGCGGGCTGCCACCGGACAACCGTTTTTTGCTACTTTACTGTCCATCAGTAATCATCCGCCGTATGTGATACCTCCTTTCTTCCATCCGAAAACAAGTGAACCGGAGACGCAGATCGTTGAGTATGCGGATTGGGCTTTGCGTCAGTTCTTTGAAGAGGCGCGTAAACAACCCTGGTTTGATAATACGATATTCGTATTGGAAGGGGATCATGGCAAACTGGTGGGAGACGCCGAATGTGAACTACCGGAATCTTATAATCATATTCCACTGATGATTTACTCCAGCCGTATTCAGCCGGAAGAGAAAACTGCATTTGGCGGTCAGGTAGATATACAGCCAACGATATTAGGGTTGTTGAATATTGATTATTTACAGAATAATTTTGGGGTAGACTTGCTGAAGGAAGAACGTCCCTGTATGTTCTATACTGCTGACAATATGGTGGTGGGACGCAATGATACGTTACTCTATCTTTATAATTACGAGACTCAGCAGGAGCTTACTTATCATATCGGTAACGGCAAATTGAATGCTGTTCCGATGGATGATAGCTTTTTGCCTTTGAAAGAATATAGTTTTTCCATGCTCCAATCGGCGGAGTTCCTTGTGAAGCATGGAAAAACGCTTAATTCTATACCTTTTACTCAACAATAGGAGTCGTTTCGGTATTTTCAGGCTGTTGTTTTTTAACGAACTTGTATACCTTGGCTATTTGCCGGAGTACTCGTTTGGGGGATTCATATACCTCCTCAAACTGATACCCTTCTTTCTCGAATTCGGGAAGATATTTCTCTGCATCATTCGTGCCGATTAACAAGAAACCTTCCGAAGGACGTTTCTCATAGAAGTTGTCGAGACGATTGCGCAGATAGAAATTGAGTTCGAAATAATGTACGGGGTCACCTGCTGCATGCAGACTTTCTTCAATGAATTCGTACATCGTTCCTTCGCTTTCCGGCGCAACCTTTTCTATTTCTGTAGCGATGAATTTGACCGACTTCGAATTTAATGCTGCCGGTTGATAAGCGCCGTCCAATGCAAGGTATAATCCCATTGTTAGCACAACGAGAGCGTATAGGAAGCGGTTGTTCAATGCATTTTTCCGTTGATAGAACCACCAGTAGATACCGAGAATGGTAGGAATGGCAATCAGGAACAAGGCTCCTGCTCCGCTGATATTCTGTATCGCACGCATGAAATTAATATTGTCCGGTGCGTGGCGACCCTGGAAAATAGTTTCAGGGATGAGTCCGCATTTTAAAACGATGAAGCAGGTGAACAGTAACAGGCTGATTACTGCAAGAATACTTCCGTATACTTTGATGACTTTAGATTGCTTCTTAACCAGATAGAATAGATATTTGGCAAGGAAATAAGCAATGAAAGGATAGATCGGCATCAGATATACACTACGTTTGCTCTGCGGAATACAATAGAAGACGAAGATCACAACGATACTGGTGAAAGAGAATAAATCCACCGGGTCCATATTCTTTATCCATGTGGTGAAACGTTTCCACCAGGCTGCCGGTTGGATGCTGAATTTATGGTAAGTCAGGCTGAACAGGGAGAGCACGACTAACAGTGTCCAGGGAACGTATCCGGCAAATAGGGTCACAAAATTATAATGCCAGGGGTTCACGCATGAATCGTAACTCATGGTATTAGTCATACGGCCGAGGTTTTCTTCCATAACTAATGCCAGGAACTCTTCTCCACCTTGTTGGTAAGCAGCGACATACCAGCAGAAAGGCAGGATGAGCGAAAGAATGGCCCAGGCGGAAAGTAACAGGAATGCTTTGAAGAAGTTGACACCCCGGAGTAACAAGAAGATGCCTACCACTAAACATGGAATGATAGTACCTACCGGTCCTTTAGTCAGTGTGCCGCAGCTCATCAGGAGAATGGCCAGCCAGGGAATACCTTTGAGCCCCTTCTCATACCATTTGTAGAAACAATACAGAGCGCCAACGGTGAGCGCTGTCAATACCATATCCACCCGGCAGTTTGCTCCGGCCCGGTGCAGTTCAAAATTAGTCAGGGTGATAAAGGCGGCTAACAGCGCCAGTTCCACTCCTTTTCTTTTGGCAAAGAACAGAAAGCCGCAGAGAGTCATGGCAATCAAGGCGATGGCAGACGGCAAGCGGGAGGTCATTTCTGTGACTTGCCCTCCATTCACTGCTGCCGAAACAGCAGCAATGCTCCAGTGGAAGAAAGGCGGTTTGTAAGCCATTTCTCCTCCGTTGTTTCTGGGTAAAATCCAGTTTCCGCTATCCAGCATGGAGTAGGAAACGATAGATTCGCGAGGCTCCCCTTTGGTGTGGTACTCCGATAAACCTAGGTAAGGCAGGATAGTAACTACGCAAATGACTAGTAACAGCCAGAAAGCTTTGTTTGAAGTCAATGTTTTCATCTTTATCTTATATTGAAATTTATGTTCTTTTATTTTCTGCCGAAGTCGGCCGGAATTTCTCCCCATTCTTTGGTTTCCCATTTCAGGATACGAGTGGTATAGGTGTTTCCTTGCAACCATTTTTCCGCCCGTTCAATCAACAGAAAGAGTTCTTCTGTTTCCGGAGTTCGGGGGAGTTTGGTCTTGCACTTCTTCTGTCGCACCCAGCTGATGGCATTCGCGCTGTCACTGTAAATGGGCATATCGAAATCTTTCTTTTTCAGCAACGCCAAGCCGTGTACGATGGCTAGAAACTCACCGATATTATTCGTGCCTTTCATCGGACCGAAATGAAAAATCTCCTGACGGCTGGCAATGTGTACGCCGCGATATTCCATCGGTCCCGGATTACCGCTACAGGCTGCATCGACAGCCAGGCTATTGTCGATCACACAAGAAGGTAAAGTATCCGAAGAAGGTTTAGGACCTCCTGATTTAGCCTTTGCATTCTTGCCGATATAAGCATAGGGAGACATTGTCAACGCGCGTTCCGCTTCTTCGCGCGTATCAAATGATTTGTATTTGGCAGCTTCATATCCTTTGATTTGAAGTTGGCAGTCTGTCCAGGAAGTATAAACTCCGGGGGTGACACCTTCCCATACTACATAAAATTTCTGTTTAGCCATTTTTTCTGACGATAATTTTAGATAGTCAATGAATTGACGCTGCGAAGGTACAAATATATTCTCTAACTGAACAAGTTAGGGGGGCTACTTGTTATAAAAAAAAGAGAGTTTTAAGAATATAAAATAAGAAAGGAACTATGATGGAAAGATCTTTTAGTGAAGCTTTGAAACAACGTCGAACTTACTATTCAATTACTAATCAGTCACCTATATCCGATCAGGAGATCGAATGTATCGTTAATATGACCGTGCGCCACGTACCGTCGGCATTCAATTCGCAATCTACCCGTGTGGTGCTTCTATTGGGAGAATCGCATAAGAAATTGTGGCAGATTGTGAAGGAAGCATTAAAGAAGATTGTACCGGCTGAAGCGTTTGTCAAGACAGAGGAGAAGATAGATCATTCGTTTGCCTGTGGGTATGGCACTGTATTGTTTTTTGAGGATCAGAAGGTTGTGAAAGGGCTCCAGGAGGCTTTTCCGGCTTATCAGGAGAATTTCCCGGGATGGTCATTGCAGACTTCTGCCATGCACCAGTTAGCTATCTGGGTAATGCTCGAAGATGTAGGTTTCGGAGCATCGCTACAACACTATAACCCGTTGATTGATGAAGAAGTGCGCCGTGCATGGGATTTGCCGGAACATTGGCATCTGATTGCGGAAATGCCGTTCGGACTTCCTGTCGGCAAACCGGGTGAAAAAGAATTCCAGCCGCTTGAAGAACGGGTGAGAATCTTTAAATAAATCGGGAATGAAGAATGAATAATGAAGAATTGGATGGCATAATGGCTAAAATTCTTTATTCTTCATTCTTCATTCTTCATTAAATGATTAATTTTGTGAGCAAAATTAATCATTTATGGTTCGTATCTTCCTTACCGGCTATATGGGTGCCGGAAAAACGACGTTGGGTAAGGCTTTTGCCCGGCAGATGGATATACCGTTCATTGATCTGGACTGGTACATTGAAGAGCGTTTTCACAAAACCGTTGGAGAATTATTCATTGAACGAGGCGAAACAGGATTCAGGGAGCTGGAGAGAAATATGCTCCATGAAGTAGCCGAGTTTGAGAATGTGGTAATTTCGACGGGAGGTGGAGCGCCTTGTTTTTATGATAATATGGATTTTATGAACCGGACCGGAAAGACTGTTTTTCTGGAGGTGCATCCGGATGTGTTGTTCAGGCGCTTGCGTGTGGCTAAACAACAACGTCCTATTCTTCAGGGTAAAGAGGATGAAGAACTGAAAGCGTTCATTATTCAGGCACTCGAGAAGCGTGCTCCTTTTTATCATCAGGCACAATATATCTTTAATGCAGACGAATTGGAAGACCGTTGGCAGATTGAAACATCGGTGCAATGTTTGCGACAACTTTTGGGATTATAAAATAGGCACGGATTACACGGATTTCACGGTTGCTCTATCATACAGATATTTAGAGGAACCGTGCAATTCCGCGTAATCCGTGCCTAAATCGTATATCAGGCTTATCTTTTTTGATTCTCTTGTTTGTTCATTCGGTCAATATTTGTACCTTGCACTCGTTATGAGATTTTTTATTGACTAGTGACACAAAATTAAGGTAAAGTTCTATATCATGAAAACTTTAAAAGAGAAATTTGGGGAGTTATCCGCTAAAATTAAAGCATCCGGACAGCCTGCAAGAGAATGGTTTCCGCAGTATACACCGGCTTCATTATTAAGTGCGGAAAACTGGTGGGAAGCATTGGCTGTATGTGAATATGCTTTGGATACAAAAGAAGACGAGAAATTAACAGAAGATTTTTTTGAACTGATATTCAGTGCTTTTGACTGTAACGTAGAGGTGGATCTCAACGCGGAAGAATATGAATTCTGGTGGGAAAAGGTGATGCAGGTATGCGACCGTGTGGCAGAATTTAGCGGTGCGGGATGGGCGCAGAAGGGGGCACAATATTCCGAAGCCCGTTATGGAAAGCGGGATATGAGTTATTTGCTTCCATACTACGAGAAGGCGGCCGATATGGGTTGGGCTGAAGCAGAAGCAACTGTTGCCTATTGGCGATACATGGGATTCTATTGTGAACAAGATAAAGAAGAGGGTGAACGGCGTTTTGCTGCTCTCACTTCTCCCGAAGCTATTTTATGGGGAAAGCATTATCGTGCTTTTGCCGAAGAATTTACAGGGGATAAAGCAAAGGCATTACAGATACGGAATGAACTGCTTGCCGAACTGCCTGAAGGTGAACGTTTGCGTGCTCATGTATATGCATCGTTAGGAGATGCGCTCGACAGAGCGGAAGGTAACGTGGCAGAGGAAGCTGCTTACTACGAAAAAGCCCTGGAAATAGTTCCCAATCTTTATAGTCTTAAAAATCTGGCTACGCTTTATTTCCGTTACCCGGAACTGAATAAACCGAAAGAACTGAGCTTTGAACTTTGGGAAAAGGCCTGGCATGCCGGTGTGTGGTCTGCCGCTAATTTCCTGGGATATAACTATCAGGAGGAGGAATGGCAGGATATGCCTAAGGCGATTGAATGGCTGGAAAAGGGCATGCTTTATTGTGAACCCTACAGTGCGTATGAACTGGCATTGATCTACTTGTATAATGATGAATATAAGAACGTGGAACGTGGACTGATGTGTCTGAACCGTTGCGTGGAGGATGATTATATACAAGGTATCGAAGGACTGGCCAATATTTATTTCAACGGTGATTTGGTGCCGGAAGACATGAATCGTGCGAAAGAGTTGTTGGAGAAAGCCATTGAGTTGGGTTCGGGAAGTGCAGCTTATCGTTTGGGCTGGATGTATGAACGTGGCTTTTTGTCTGAAGAACCGGATTATGTGAAGGCTTTAGAGTTTTATGAAAAAGCGGCTTCACTGAACAATGCCGATGGGTATTGCCGTGTGGCTCTTTATCTGGCTAATGGATATAGCGGTGTGAAGGACCCTGTAAAATCAAGGGAATATTATGAAAAAGCGGCCGAACTGGGTGCTTGCTTTGCCCTTGTGGAACTGGCATTCTTATATGAGAATGGCGATGGAGTGGAGAAGAATTATGAAAAGTCATTTGAACTGATTAGCAAGGCTGCCGAACAGGGTTATCCTTATGCAATGTTCCGTGTAGGTCTTTATATGGAAAAGGGTGTTCTTGGTGAAGCGAAACCGGAAGAGGCCTTTGCCTGGTATACAAAGGCAGCTGAAGCGGACGATAATGATGCGATCTTTGCTTTGGGACGTTGCTATAGAGAAGGTATCGGAACGGAAGAAAACTGGGATAAGGCACTCGAATGGTTTAGTAAAGGGGCGGAAAAGAATGAAGCCCGTTGTCTGACGGAACTGGGGATGGCTTATGAGAATGGTAATGGCGTGGAAGAGAATCCACAGAAGGCAGTGGAATATATGATGAAGGCTGCCGAACAGGATTATGGCTATGCTCAGTTTAAGATGGGAGATTATTATTTCTTTGGTTGCGGTCCCTGTCTGGAAGATAATAAAACGGCAGTGGAATGGTATGAAAAGGCAGTGGCTAATGAGATTCCGATGGCTATGCTGCGTGTGGGTGAGTATTATCTGTATGACTATGATAGCCTGAATGAGTCGGAAAAGGCTTTTGCTTATTTCAAGAAAGCTGCTGAATATGAATGGTATAGTGAAGGACTGGGTATCTGTTATGAAATGGGTATCGGAGTGGAAGAGAATGAAACGGAAGCCTTTAAATATTATACACTGGCTGCGGATAATGGAAATACGACAAGTATGTATCGTACCGGACTTTGCTATTATAACGGAGTAGGTGTGAAACAGAATTATGCCGAGGCCTATCGCTGGTTCACGGATGCGGCGGGGAATGAGAATGTCGCTGCAATTTATTATCTGGGCAAGATGATGATGTATGGCGAAGGTTGTAACCCTGATCCGGAAGCTGCAGTGCAATGGTTGCTGAAAGCTGCCGAGAAAAATAACGATAAAGCACAATTTGAACTTGGAAATGCCTATCTGACAGGAAATGGCGTGGAAGAAAACGATGAAATTGCAATGGAGTGGTTCGAAAAGGCTGCAGAGAATGGCAATGAGAAAGCTCTTAAAATCACCGGAAGGAGGAGGAAGTAAAAGAGGAACATGGAAAAAGAAGGGAATAATCTGTTTCAGGTCAATCTTAAAGGTATGATTGCCCTGTTATCAGAGCACATTTATAGTAACCCGAATACTTTTGTTCGCGAACTGTTGCAGAATTGCGTAGATGCCATCACGGCACTACGCAATATTGACGAGAATTATAAAGGTCGCATCGATGTCTTTCTGAATGAGGACAAGACAGTGGTATTTCGGGATAATGGTATCGGACTGAAAGAGGAGGAAGTTTATCGCTTTCTGACTGTTATCGGGGAGAGTTCAAAGCGGGATACTCCCGATGCGGACGATTTTATCGGAAGGTTCGGTATCGGATTGTTATCTTGTTTTGTGGTGACCAATGAAATCACCGTAGAGAGTCGTTCTGCAATGGGCGGACAGCCTGTTTGCTGGTGTGGAAAAGTGGATGGGACGTATCAGCTGACTTTATCAGACGAAGAACGCCCTATCGGCTCACAGGTGGTATTGCACCCGAAAGGAGACTGGATGCATCTTTTTGAATATGAAACGTTTAAGAAGATACTGGTGAGTTACGGAGAAGTGTTGCCGTATCCTATCTATCTGCATTATCAGGGGGAAGAGGAGTTGGTAAATACGCCTTCACCTGTATGGCTTGACCCGAAGGCGACTCGTAAGGAGTTGCTGGATTATGGGGCGAAAGTGTTTCAGTCGTCTGCTCTCGATGCTTTCCGGATCTATACTGAAAGCGGCAAGGTGGAAGGGGTGCTTTATGTCCTGCCTTTCCGTACACAATTTTCAGTGCGCAACTCTCATAAGGTCTATCTCAAGCGTATGCTGTTGAGTGAGGATGATTGCAATCTGTTGCCATCTTGGGCTTTCTTTATCCGTTGTCTGGTGAATGCGGACGGGTTGCTGTCTACCGCTTCCCGGGAGTCTTTGGTGAGTAATGACCAACTGAAAGATGCCCGGAAAGAGATCGGGGTGGCTATCAAGGATTATCTGCGGGGATTGGTGCAGAATGACCGTGCCATGTTCAACCGGATTCTGGATGTTCATCACTTTCATATCAAGGCGATTGCTTCGGAGGATAATGAATTGCTTCGTTTGTTTATGGATTACCTTCCTTTTGAAACCAATAAGGGGTTGCGTGGCTTTGGAAGTATTCGTTCGGCAAGTAATGTGATATGTTATACCAAGAATCTGGAGGATTTTCGGCAAGTACGACGTATAGCCGGAGCACAGGGTTGGCTGGTCGTGAATGCTGCTTATACGTTTGATGAAACTTTGTTGAAAAAGTATGTCCGTCTGAATCCGGAACTTACTTTGGATGAAATATCTCCTTCACGGTTGCTGGAGCAGTTTGGTGAAGTGGAGGCGAATCAGGAGTTTCAGGCTTTTGAGGTGAAAGCGAACGAGTTGTTGAAGCGGTTTGGCTGTATCTGTCGTCTGAAGCATTTTACTCCGGTGGATATTCCGGTTATTTTTGTGGCGGAGGAAAAGGAGAATGCTGCTAAAAGTGCTAATAATCCGTTGGCGGCTGTACTGGGGGCTGTGAATACTACAAAGCAGATTCCGCCGACACTCACTTTCAATGCGGATAATGAAATGGTGCAGACCTTATTGCAAATACAAGGAGACAATAAACTGTTTCAGCATGTGGTGCATATATTGTATGTACAATCGCTTCTGCAAGGTAAATATCCGGTGAACAGCGAAGAAATGGAGCTTTTCAACCATTCGCTAAGTGAACTGATGACTTCGAAAATGAATGATTTTATAAACTTCCTGAATTAAAAAAAGAGTATGAGATACACACTTGAAATACAAAAATTGCTGTTGCAGACACAGAATAACAACCTGCATCCCCGCGAAAAAGCCAATCTATTGAAAGAGGCTATCCGCATCGCCGATGAGAACGAAGATGTGGAATGGGCTACGGAGTTGAGACTGGATCTTATTTATGAACTGAATCTTCTTTCGGCGGATGCTGAAGAGATTACCGTGTTCTCTAAAATTCTGGATGATTACGAGAACCACAAGGATGTGATTAAGGAAGATGACTTGTTGTGGAAATATAAGTGGATATGGGCTTGTACGTTCGATCTTCCGGAGATCCCGATGGAACAGGTACAGGCAATTGGGGAGGATTATAAAACCCGTATCCTCCGGAACGGGTATTCTTTGCGGAGTTATTATCACCGCTGGTCTGTGGAATGTGTCTGGATGCGGCAGTATGACAAGGCGAAAGAATACATTGATAAAATGTTGAATGAGAAGATAGACGATCAGTCGTGTGAGGCTTGTGAATTGAACTTTATGTTGGATTATTATCTGGAAACGGGACAGTTTGATGAGGCTTACAGCCGCGCGCAACCGTTGATTAATAAGCAGGTCACTTGTTATGAAGCCAATTTGCGGGCTTATTTGAAGCTTGCTTATTATGCGCAGAAAGCAGGTAAACCGGAGATTGCCGCCGATATGTGTGCACGTGCCGAAGAAGCATTGGTGGGAAGAGAGAAGGATGAATATCTTTTGCTCTACCTGGGATTGTTTATTGCCTATAATATGATGACGAAGCCGGAAAGAGCTTGGGAATATGCCGAACGCTGTATCGGTTGGAGTTTGCGTACTAATACGCTGAAGAGTTATCGTTTCTCCTGTGATATGGTAGAGGCTATGAAATATGAAACCCGTCCGGAAGTCTCGTTGTCTTTGCCGGAAGAGTTCCCGCTTTATCGTCCGGATGGAATTTATCAGGTAAACGAACTTCGCAATTATTTCTATCAACAGGCAGAAGAGCTGGCACGTCGCTATGACGCCCGTAACGGAAATAGTGGTTATATGGACCGTTTGAAAGATTTAATGTCTAATTAATTGCCAACATGTAGATTAATCCGTATTTTTGCCGTCCAATTATTTACTAAAAACACTGAATAACAGAAAATGAGAAAGTGGCGTATTGAAGATTCTGAGGAACTCTACAACATCACAGGTTGGGGTACCTCGTACTTTGGTATTAATGACAAAGGTCATGTAGTTGTTACACCTCGTAGAGACGGAGTGACTGTCGATCTGAAAGAACTGGTCGATGAGTTGCAATTGCGTGATGTGGCTTCTCCCATGTTGATACGTTTTCCGGATATTTTGGACAACCGTATTGAAAAGATGTCTTCCTGCTTTAAACAAGCGGCCGAAGAGTATGGTTATAAAGCCGAGAACTTTATAATTTATCCGATTAAGGTCAACCAAATGCGCCCGGTGGTGGAAGAGATTATCAGCCACGGAAAGAAGTTCAATCTCGGACTGGAAGCCGGTTCTAAACCGGAACTCCATGCAGTGATTGCGGTCAATACGGATTCTGACTCATTGATTGTCTGTAACGGATATAAAGACGAAAGTTACATCGAACTGGCTTTGCTTGCCCAGAAAATGGGTAAACGTATCTTCCTCGTTGTAGAGAAGATGAACGAACTGAAGCTGATTGCAAAGATGGCAAAACAGCTGAATGTGCAGCCTAACATCGGTATACGTATCAAACTCGCTTCTTCCGGTAGCGGAAAGTGGGAAGAGTCTGGAGGTGATGCCAGCAAATTCGGCTTGACTTCCAGTGAACTTCTCGAAGCGCTCGACTTCCTGGAGAGCAAAGGGATGAAGGATTGTTTGAAACTGATTCATTTCCATATCGGTAGTCAGGTGACAAAGATACGTCGTATTAAAACGGCTTTGCGTGAGGCTTCACAGTTCTACGTGCAGCTACATTCGATGGGATTCAATGTGGAATTTGTAGATATTGGCGGTGGACTCGGAGTGGATTATGACGGAACCCGTTCGTCCAATAGCGAAGGCAGCGTGAATTATTCCATCCAGGAATATGTAAACGACTCTATTTCTACTTTGGTGGACGTGAGCGATAAAAATGGTATCCCACACCCGAATATCATAACGGAGAGTGGACGCGCATTGACGGCACATCATTCTGTTCTTATCTTTGAGGTACTTGAAACCGCTACCTTGCCCGAATGGGATGACGAGGAAGAGATAGCTCCGGATGCGCACGAGTTGGTGCAGGAGTTATATGGAATCTGGGATTCGCTGAATCAGAACAAGATGTTGGAGGCGTGGCATGATGCGCAGCAGATCAGGGAGGAAGCGCTGGACTTGTTCAGTCATGGAATTGTAGATCTGAAAACCCGTGCACAAATCGAGCGTCTGTATTGGTCTATTACACGTGAGATTAATCAGATTGCCGGTGGTTTGAAGCATGCGCCTGATGAATTCCGCGGACTGTCTAAGTTGCTTGCCGATAAATATTTCTGTAATTTCTCGCTCTTCCAGTCGCTTCCCGACTCTTGGGCGATTGACCAGATATTCCCGATCATGCCTATCCAGCGATTGGATGAGAAACCGGAACGTTCGGCTACTTTGCAGGATATTACTTGTGACTCGGACGGTAAGATTGCTAATTTTATTTCTACCCGTAACGTGGCTCATTATCTGCCTGTGCATACACTGAAGAAAACGGAACCTTACTATGTGGCTGTGTTCCTGGTCGGTGCTTATCAGGAGATTCTGGGAGATATGCATAATTTGTTCGGTGATACGAATGCCGTGCATGTTTCGGTGAACGAGAAAGGATATAATATCGAACAGATTATTGATGGAGAAACGGTAGCGGAGGTGTTGGACTATGTACAGTACAATCCGAAGAAGCTGGTACGTACACTCGAAACCTGGGTGACGAAGTCGGTGAAAGAAGGAAAGATCTCTTTGGAAGAAGGAAAAGAATTCCTTTCCAACTATCGTTCAGGGCTTTACGGATATACTTATTTGGAATAACCGGCAAGGTGCCGGAGCCGGATTGTCCATTCGGTGAACTTATTAGAAATCAAGAAATGAGAGAAAAACTAACAGTAATTAAGGTGGGTGGCAAAATCGTAGAAGAGGAAGCCACCCTTCGTCAGTTGTTAAATGACTTTGCCGCTATCGCTGGACATAAAGTTTTGGTTCACGGCGGCGGCCGTTCGGCTACAAAGATTGCCGCGCAACTGGGTATTGAAAGCAAAATGGTAAATGGTCGTCGGATTACCGATGCTGAAACTTTGAAGGTCGTAACGATGGTATACGGCGGATTAGTGAATAAAAATATTGTGGCAGGTCTGCAGGCACGCGGAGTCAATGCACTCGGATTGACCGGGGCGGATATGAACGTGATCCGTTCGGTGAAACGCCCGGTGAAAGAGGTAGACTATGGTTTTGTAGGTGACGTGGAAAAGGTGGACGCTACTTTGTTATCTGATTTGATACATAAGGGAGTGGTTCCGGTAATGGCTCCATTGACGCATGACGGACACGGCAATATGCTGAACACGAATGCAGATACCATTGCCGGGGAAACGGCGAAAGCGTTGTCGGCCCTGTTTGATGTGACATTGGTATATTGTTTTGAGAAGAAAGGCGTGTTGCGTGACGAGAATGATGACGACAGTGTGATTCCCCAAATCACCCGTGCCGAATTTGAACAATATGTAGCTGATGGCGTTATTCAGGGAGGTATGATTCCCAAGTTGGAGAATTCTTTTGAAGCAATAAATGCAGGAGTTTCTGAAGTGGTAATCACCTTAGCATCAGCGATTAATAACTCTGGTGGAACAAGAATAAAAAAATAATTCAAAAAAAAGTAGTGGGCGACTGTAACTTTTCATATCCTAGCCCGTCATTATTATAGAGATGCAAGAAATCAGCTTCCGAAACGATATTTTGCCGTTGAAGGATAAACTCTTTCGATTGGCTCTCAGAATCACCCTGGATAGGGCCGAAGCCGAGGATGTCGTTCAGGACACCATGATAAGAGTGTGGAATAAGCGTGATGAGTGGTCTCAATTTGAATCGGTCGAAGCCTATTGCCTGACAGTGGCAAAGAATCTGGCGATAGATCGAAGTCAAAAGAAAGAAGCTCAAAACGTGGAACTCACCCCCGAAATGGAGGAAGAACCTGATGCAAACAGTCCGTATGACCAGATGATTCATGATGAAAGAATGAACATTATTAATAGACTGGTAAACGAACTTCCCGAAAAACAGCGGCTTATCATGCAACTGAGGGACATTGAAGGTGAAAGCTATAAGAAAATTGCAGGGTTGCTGAATCTGACAGAGGAACAAGTTAAAGTGAACCTCTTCAGAGCCAGACAAAAAGTAAAACAAAGGTATTTAGAAATTGACGAATATGGATTATAAGGATATAGAACAGCTCCTGGAGCGATACTGGCAATGCGAAACTTCCGTTGAGGAGGAAGCAACATTGCGCGACTTCTTCGCAAAGGAGGAAGTTCCGGCTCATTTGCTTCGCTATAAAAACCTGTTTGTTTATCAACAGGTTCAGCAGGAAGTAGGACTGGGCGAAGACTTTGATGCACGTATTCTGGCAGAGGTGGAGCCTACGGTCGTAAAAGCGAAACGCTTGACACTGACCGGTCGTTTTATTCCTCTGTTCAAAGCCGCTGCCGTGATTGCAATCATCCTTTCTTTGGGGAATGTGGCACAACATTCTTTCTCCGGAGATGACGGAAGTGTATTGGCAACGGATACCATTGGTAAACAAGTAACAGCACCATCGGTCGCTATCTCAAATGATGTGAAAGCGGAACAGGTTCTAGCCGATAGTTTGGCGAGGGGCAACCACAAGGTGCAAGTTATAAACGAATAGACATTTTCATTTGCTTTAAACATATAATATAGTTAGTGTGCTTAATTAAAACAACAACGAAGGCGAAACTGTGAAGTTTTCAATTCTCTCAAATTTTTATAATAAAACTAACTAAATAAATGGGCTACCGCGCGATGCAGTAGCCCTTTTATGCTTTTAGACTGTATTTATTTAATTTGCCGTATGTTTTTCCGTGGAGCGTCAACTTCTTGTGGATTGCCTTTATAGGCAATATCGCCACTTCCTTTCACGCGGGCAACCAGTTTCTGACTTGCATAACAACTGATGTTTCCGGATCCACTGATACTTGCATCTGTATTCTCTGCTTCTAAATCTGCGGCCTGAATGTTTCCCGATCCGGCAATAGAATATTTTGCTTGAATGGCTTTACCTTTAAGATTGATATTACCCGAACCTGAAATACCTGCCTGACATTCCTGGCTCTCTATTTGTTGCAGTCTAACATCTCCCGATCCGTTAATAGAAACAGCCATTCTTCGGCAATTAAGCCCTTCTCCCTGAATGTTTCCCGAACCATTTATATGGAATTCAATATCTTTAGAGGTTTGTATTCCATTGATTAATTTTATATTTCCCGAACCATTGATCGTTAACTTATTTAATTCCGGAGCAAAAACTTTTATTTCCAGTTTTCCTTTCCAGATACTGACATTCTTCTTGAATTTTATAATTAATGTATTACCGTCTACATACGTTTCTACAAGTGGTATAATGTTGTCGGAACCATGTATCTCCACGTGACTGCGTGTGTCTTGGTGATAACTGATATTGGCACTTCCCAATAGTTTGATTTCATTGAAATGATCGGCTTTTACTTCTTGGGAGATGTAGTTTTTGCTGCCTACTACGTGTTTTCCCTGCAAGCAAGAGCCGGCAGTAAGTACTAGAGACAATCCGGTGACTAATACGAGCAATAAACTTGTTTTCATAATTATGTTTTTCTATGATTGATATGACAGTTAGACGGAAGAAACTGATATAAAGTTGCATCTTCCGCGAAGTTTTTCATTGGAATCTTCTTTTTTATTACTTTTGTGCCTGTTGATAGGAGGATTATAATGGATAAGATCATAGAAGATGACGAATTGGGACGTCTGATAGTGCGCGTCAATTCACGTGCGAGGAGTCTTGTGTTTCGTACAAAGAGTGATGCTGTTTATGTTTCAGTTCCTCCCGGCACTACATTGAAAGAAGTGAAGCAGGCGATCGAGAATCTGCGTGGTAAACTTCTGGCCTCCCGTCAAAAACTAGCCCGGCCGTTGATTGATTTGAACTATAAAATTGATGCGGAACACTTTAAGTTGTCCTTGGTGTCCGGTGAAAAGGATCAGTTTCTGGCTAATTCCCGGTTGGGAGTTATGGAAATAGTTTGTCCGCCTCATGCGGATTTTACGGATGAGAAACTGCAAAGCTGGTTGCATAAGGTAATTGAAGAATCGTTGAGGCGGAATGCGAAAAGTATCCTTCCTTCACGTTTGGCTTCCTTGTCCAGGCAATGCGGACTTCCCTATTCAAGTGTGAAAATAAACTCCAGCCAAGGCAGATGGGGAAGCTGTTCAGCTCGAAAAGATATTAATTTGTCCTATTATCTGGTTTTGTTACCTTCTCATTTGATAGATTATGTGTTGTTGCATGAGTTGTGCCATACCCGTGAGATGAATCATAGTGAACGATTTTGGGCTTTACTGAATCAATTTACAGAAGGGAAAGCACTGGCTTTGCGGGGAGAATTAAGAAAGTACCGCACGGAAATTTAAAATGTTTTATTGCCAAGGTAGTGCCGTTACGTTGTCACACTTGTGCCACCACGATGGCACAGCCGTGCCAATGCGATGGCATAGTTGTGCCAACATGGTGGCACAAACTTAGTTAATACCTTTACTATTTGGCTAATTGTTTAATCCCGTCTGATTCTTTTTCGAATTGATAAGTTCCTCCTTTTTCACTAAGATCAAACGTAGATACTAATTCAGTCTTATTATCTACAATCAACAAGGCGCTCTGTTCGGCAAAACGTCCCACTTCTATTGTGTAAGGCTCTTCCGACATGGTTTTATTGGAGATCAGACTGTCATTGACAAACAAAGAGATAGAATCTCCGGCAAAACCCTTTACCAGACTGATTGTGTAGCTTTCAATAAAATGACGTTCTTCCTGCTTTTCCCGTTGTAGTCGCATGCTCATATAGACAAAAATAACTACGACAAAAATGACGGCAAAAGCAAGCAGTCCGTTGCCTACCATAAACTGTTTATTTGTGTTGAGACGATGTGCCATAGTCGTTATTTTTTGATTTACGGCGTAAAGATACGAATATAGCACTGTTAATTCATACTTTTTTTCTTTAATGTTTTGTAGTCGAACAGATTATTTATATCTTTGCAACCGGAAACGGATGAAAGGTGGAGGGGCAATTAAGCTCCTTTTTTTGTTCTTATATAGCTAATAAATGATAGAAAAGAAAACTGTTTGTCAGATTGTAGAAGAGTGGCTGGAAGGAAAAGACTACTTTTTAGTAGAGGTAACCGTGAGCCCGGATGACAAGATTGTGGTTGAAATAGACCATGCAGAAGGTGTTTGGATTGAAGATTGCGTGGAGCTTAGCCGCTTCATAGAGTCGAAACTGAACCGCGAAGAGGAAGATTATGAACTGGAAGTAGGGTCGGCTGGGATCGGACAACCCTTTAAAGTTCTGCAACAGTATTATATCCACATCGGACAAGAGGTGGAAGTGCTGACCGGAGACGGACGGAAGCTGGCTGGTATACTGAAAGATGCCGATGAAGAGAAGTTTACGGTAGGCGTACAAAAGAAAGTAAAAACCGAAGGATCAAAGCGCCCGAAGCTGGTAGAAGAGGACGAAACCTTCACTTATGAGCAAATAAAATATACTAAATACTTAATTAGCTTTAAATAGTTATGGCCAAAAAAGAAGAAACAATCAGCTTGATTGATACATTTTCGGAATTTAAGGAACTGAAGAATATCGATAGAACGACGATGGTTAGCGTACTCGAAGAGTCGTTCCGTAGCGTAATCGCGAAAATGTTTGGCACCGATGAAAATTACGACGTGATCGTGAACCCGGACAAGGGTGACTTCGAGATATGGCGTAACCGTGAAGTTGTGGCCGACGAAGATTTGACTAACCCGAATATGCAGATTTCGTTGAGCGAAGCACAGAAAATTGATGCTTCTTACGAAGAAGGTGAAGAGGTGACTGACGAGGTGATCTTTGCCAAGTTCGGACGTCGTGCGATCCTGAATCTTCGCCAGACACTGGCTTCCAAGATTCTGGAACTCGAAAAAGACAGTATTTATAATAAATATATAGATAAGGTAGGTACTATCATCAATGCAGAAGTATATCAGATCTGGAAAAAAGAGATGTTGCTTTTAGACGATGAAGGAAACGAGTTGCTGTTACCTAAGACCGAACAAATCCCGAGCGACTTTTATCGTAAAGGTGAAACGGCCCGTGCAGTAGTTGCCCGCGTGGATAACAAGAATAATAATCCTAAGATTATCTTGTCACGTACTTCTCCCGTTTTCCTGCAACGCCTGTTCGAGATGGAAGTACCCGAAATTAATGATGGTTTGATTACCATCAAGAAGATTGCCCGTATCCCCGGCGAACGTGCCAAGATCGCGGTGGAATCTTACGATGACAGAATCGACCCTGTAGGAGCCTGTGTAGGTGTAAAGGGAAGTCGTATTCATGGCATTGTTCGTGAACTTCGCAATGAGAACATCGACGTAATCAATTACACATCGAACATCTCATTGTTTATACAGCGCGCTTTAAGCCCGGCTAAGATTTCTTCTATTCGTCTGAACGAGGAAGAGAAGAAAGCAGAGGTATTCCTCAAACCGGAAGAAGTTTCGCTGGCTATCGGTAAAGGCGGTTTGAATATCAAACTGGCCAGTATGTTAACTGAGTACACTATCGACGTGTTCCGTGAGTTGGATGAGAATGTAGCTGACGAAGATATCTATCTCGACGAGTTCAGAGACGAAATCGACGGATGGGTGATCGACGCTATCAAAGCTATCGGCATCGATACAGCAAAAGCTGTGTTGAATGCTCCTCGTGAGATGTTGATTGAAAAGACGGACTTGGAAGAAGAGACAGTGGACGAGGTAATACGCATTTTGAAATCGGAGTTTGAAGAAGAAGATCCTTCTTCAATTGAAAATTAAAAATTAAAAATTAAAAATTTGCGATGCAATACAACGCAGCAGACTTTTATTTTTTAATTCTCAATTCTCAATTTTCAATTAAACA
>OGFA01000136.1_pt1 | contig 25367 bp, 15 predicted proteins | sample 1570881 | NCBI WGS metagenome assembly OGFA01 (sample SAMEA2582054, study PRJEB24529) | metagenome | biome: Human gut stool | place: China | collected 2011
AAATAACAAGAGAACTATTTAATTTTCAGTTAGATAGCAAAAGCATTGTGTTTCGCTGTATATGAACTCAATTTATCACCTAGTCCCAACAATTCACCCAACAACATCAATTGCCGATTAAATGTGCGTAATGCCAACTGATATTCTCGATATGCCTCTTTTGTTCCTTCACGGCTTTTCAACAATGAGAAAAGGTAAGGAGAAGAAATGTCACGATTCATGTATTTCTCCACCAAAATCATTGCCTCCGGAGTCAATGTCACTGACAAAGTACGCCCCGTCTTACGCCTGCGATAAGTAATCACATTATCACGCAAATCATCCTTTCGTAAATAAGCGAGATCGACAAAAGGCAAACCACGAAGCAAAAACATCAGAGTAAATAATTCTTGTGTACACCGCAAAGCCGGAGTTGAAACTGATGGACGCAATTTTGCAAATACTTTCTTTATATCCTCTTCACATAAAGCCCGTTTACGATCAGCACGCGTACCGGTATAAACCGAATGAAACAAATTCGGTACATAAGGTGCTTTTCGAAGATTGACCGCACGATTATAGACTGCACGAAATGTACGCAAATAAGTTGAAACAGTGTTCCAGCTACAACCACGACTACGAAGATGTATCTCGAAACCTTTCAACCATACCGGAGTTACTTTATCAAAAGTAAAGTCTCCTTTCCCACAATAAACAATAATGGCATTGAGACTGCTACGATATACGTGAGCCGTCCCAAAGTTTCCCCCCATTTGTAGCCCATTAGCCACTTGCCTCATAAATGCTACTACTTTTAACATGTTACTATTACTTAATTTAATTACACAATAAACATACAGGAATTTTTAAGAACAAACAAACCTGTAAGCTACAAATAACAATAACAATGACAATGTTGTTTTTTAAAAGTAGATGATAAAGAGTAGCGATGTAAAAACTAAACCAAAAAGACGGGGATGCACCAATCTTGGCACATCCCCGTACAATATAAAACCAGTTCAGTTATTATTTTTTCAGAATATCCATTGTATCCGATGCAATCAACAGTTCTTCGTCTGTTGGAATCACTACTACTTTCACTTTAGAAGCAGGAGTAGAAATGATTGCTTCTTCACCGCGAACCTTAGCATTTACTTCGTTATCAAGTTCGATGCCCATGAATTCCATATCCTTACAAACTTCACGACGACATTCCATCTGGTTCTCACCAACACCACCCGTAAACAGGATAATATCTACACCGCCCAATGCAGCAGCATAAGCGCCGATATATTTCTTAATACGGTAATAGTACATCTTTTCAGCAAGGATAGCTTTCTCATTGCCAGCTGCACAAGCAGCCAAGAGTTCACGCATATCGCTTGATACACCCGAAATGCCCAGTACACCGCTCTTCTTGTTCAACAGATTGGAAACACCGGTTGTGTTCAAGCCTTCTTTTTCCATGATAAATGTTACTGCACCGGCATCAATATCACCGCTACGAGTACCCATCATCAAGCCTTCCAATGGAGTCAAGCCCATAGTAGTATCCATACATTTACCATCTTTGATAGCAGCGATAGAACCACCGTTACCAATGTGGCAAGTGATAATTTTCTGTCCTACCGGATTTACACCCAGGAATTCGCATACACGTTTTGACACATAACGATGAGAAGTTCCGTGGAAGCCATAACGACGTACACCATACTTTTCATACAGTTCGTGAGGAATAGCATACATGTAAGCATAATCCGGCATTGTCTGATGGAAAGCCGTATCAAATACACCTACCTGCGGAATATTAGGAAGAATAGCAGAAACTGCATTCACCCCTTTCAAGTTAGCAGGATTGTGAAGCGGAGCCAAGTCATTGCAAGCAGCGAAAGCTTCCAGCACTTCCTTGTTCAGCAATACAGATTCGCTGAAACGCTCGCCTCCGTGTACCATACGGTGACCTACTGCATTGATCTCATCCAAAGATTTAATAGCGCCATATTCAGGATTAATCAGCGTGTTCAGGATAAACTCTACTCCTACTGTATGTTCAGGAATATCTTTCTCCAATATTTTCTTTTCACCATTCGGCAAAGTAAGTTTCAAGAATGATCCTTTCAGACCGATTTTTTCGATGCCACCTTGTGCAATCACCTCTTTGGTGGTCATATCGAACAATTTATATTTAATAGATGAACTTCCGCAGTTCAATACCAGAATCTTCATGTCGTTGTCGATTTATACTTAATAGTTTATATCTAATACTTATTTATTCGCTTTTGCTGCAATGGCCTGATTAGCTGTGATAGCAATCATGCGATATACATCTTCGATAGAACAACCACGAGACAAGTCGTTTACCGGACAGGCAATACCCTGAAGAATCGGACCGACAGCATCAGCATGTCCCAGACGTTGAACTAATTTATAAGAAATATTACCAACTTCCAAACTTGGAACGATCAGCACATTTGCTTCTCCGGCTACTGGAGAACCCGGCGCTTTGCTAGCACCCACTTCCGGTACAAGAGCAGCGTCAGCCTGCATTTCACCATCCAAATCAAGAGTAGGAGCCATCTCTTTTGCAATCTTAGTAGCTTCTACCACTTTATCCACTACTTCGTGTTTAGCGGAACCCTTGGTTGAGAAGCTCAACAGAGCTACTTTCGGATTTTCAATACCGGCAACGGCTTTCGCAGTCTGCGCAGTACAAATAGCTATCTGTGCCAGCTGATTAGCATCCGGAACCGGAGTTACAGCAACATCACCCATGACCAGAATGCCATTCTTTCCGTATTCAGGAGCATGAGTCAAAAGCAACATAGCACCAGACACGCAAGTGATTCCCGGCGCAGTCTTGATAATCTGCAAAGCAGGACGCAATACGTTACCAGTAGTGTTACGGGCACCAGCCAACTGACCGTCGGCATCACCGCTCTTAATCATTAAACAACCATAGAACAAAGGATCGCTCGTCAATTTGCGGGCTTCTTCGATAGTCATCCCCTTCTTTTTACGAAGTTCACACAACAACTGTGCATATTCTTCGTGTTTCGGAGAAGTTTCAGGATCAATGATAGTAGCTTTACCGATGTTTCCCAATCCCCATTTTGTAGCAAGTTCATTAATTTCATCCGGTTTACCCAGTAAAATTAGATCGGCTACTTCATCTGTCAAAATCATATTGGCAGCTTTCAATGTGCGTTCTTCAGTTCCTTCCGGAAGAACAATACGTTGGCGATTTGCTTTCGCACGCGCCACGATTTGGTTGATTAAATTGAGCATAGATATATTGAATATTATTATAAAACGTCCTTACAATTTGTAATTTGCGGTGCAAAAGTACTCAATTTTGCAATATCCACATTACAATTTCGCCTATTTTTCTCTTCCAAGTCTAAAATATTGTAATATTTAACACTGTACTCCTATTTTTCATACCTTTGCAGTGTTTTCAAACAAAATCAATAGGTTATTAGTTATGATACGTCAGTGCGCCATTTTATTTGGCTGTTTGGCTTTGGGTGAATTAATAGTTTATCTTACGGGTATCAAGCTCCCCTCCAGCATCATCGGTATGCTGCTGCTCACCCTCTTTTTAAAATTAGGTTGGATTAAGTTACACTGGGTACAGGGATTGTCCGACTTTCTGGTTGCTAACTTAGGATTCTTTTTCGTTCCCCCCGGTGTGGCTCTTATGTTATACTTCGATGTTATTGCGGCTGAATTCTGGCCGATTGTGATAGCTACCATTGTCAGTACCGCACTTGTACTTGTTGTAACGGGATGGGTACATCAGATCGTCCGCAAGTTCAGGCTGGCGCGTCAGATCAAACTGGCACGCAAACTTCATCTGTCAGATTTCCATCTACCGGAGAAACTACACCTTAAAGATAAAATCAACTTAACGAATAAAGACAAATGAGCTTCTTAGAAAATAATTTCTTCCTGCTGGCCATTACCTTCGGGATTTTCTTCTTCGCCAAACTACTTCAGAAGAAAACAGGACTAGTATTATTAAATCCTATATTGCTGACCATCGCACTACTAATCATCTTCCTTAAAATGACCAATATCTCTTATGAGACATATAATAAAGGAGGACATCTGATCGAATTCTGGCTACGCCCGGCCGTTGTAGCTTTAGGCGTACCTTTATATCTTCAACTGGAAATGATAAAAAAGCAGTTATTGCCTATTCTACTGTCTCAACTGGCAGGCTGCATCGTCGGAGTTATTTCAGTAGTACTGATTGCGAAATTCATGGGAGCCTCACAAGAGGTAATCCTGTCACTGGCTCCGAAATCAGTTACGACCCCGATTGCGATGGAAGTAACCAAAGCTATCGGCGGTATTCCGTCACTAACAGCGGCAGTTGTTGTTGCAGTAGGTTTATTAGGGGCTATCTGTGGCTTTAAGACAATGAAAATCATGCGTGTAGGCAGTCCGATCGCCCAAGGGCTTTCAATGGGAACAGCCGCTCATGCCGTCGGAACCTCCACTGCAATGGATATCAGCAGCAAATATGGAGCATACGCCAGCCTGGGACTGACGCTGAATGGAATATTCACTGCACTGCTAACACCTACTATCCTTCGATTATTAGGTATCCTGTAAAACAAAATCTCCTATTTTTCCGTTATATAAGGAGTTAAACACCAAAAACAATTTTATGATTCCATTTAAAGACATCACGTTAGCAGACAAAGACACAATCACCTCATTCACAATGAAAAGTAATCGCCGTAATTGCGATCTTTCATTTTCCAATCTTTGTAGTTGGAGATTCCTATATAATACTCAATTTGCAGTGGTCGACAATTTCTTAGTGTTCAAATTCTGGGCAGGAGATCAACTTGCTTATATGATGCCCGTAGGTACGGGAGATTTGAAAGCAATATTGTGGGAGCTGATAGAGGACGCCCGTAAAGAAAACCAGCCTTTCTGTATGCTGGGAGTATGCAGTAATATGCGTGCTGATCTCGAAGCTATCCTCCCGGAACAGTTCACTTTCACAGAAGACCGCGACTATGCGGATTATATCTATTTAAGAAGTGATCTATCTACGCTGAAAGGGAAGAAATTCCAAGCGAAAAGAAATCATATCAACCGGTTCCGCAACACTTATCCAGATTACGAATACACACCGATTACCCCGGACCGTATTCAGGAATGCCTGGATTTGGAAGCGGAATGGTGTAAAGTGAATAATTGCGACCAACAGGAAGGGACGGGCAATGAACGTCGTGCCCTGATTTATGCTCTTCACAACTTCGAAGCACTCGGACTGACGGGTGGAATTCTTCATGTGAACGGTAAAATCGTAGCATTTACATTCGGTATGCCTATCAATCATGAAACGTTCGGCGTGCATGTAGAAAAAGCGGATACCAGCATTGAAGGCGCGTATGCTATGATTAATTATGAATTTGCCAACCGGATTCCCGAACAATATATCTATATCAACCGGGAAGAGGATTTAGGTCTCGAAGGTCTGCGCAAAGCCAAATTGTCTTACCAACCGGTGACGATTCTGGAAAAATACATGGCTTGTCTCAAAGAGCATCCCATGAATATGGTTAAATGGTAAACTCTTTATAAATATGATGATAAAGGAGCAAGTAAAAGCATTGTGGAAAGTCTGTTTTGACGATAGTGAAGAATTCGTCGAGATGTACTTCAGACTACGCTATAAGACAGAGGTGAACGTTGCCATCAAAAGTGGTGATGAGGTAATCTCTGCCCTTCAAATGCTTCCTTATCCGATGACTTTTGGTGGAGAGACTGTACAGACCTCCTATATTTCAGGAGCCTGTACGCATCCCGATTTTCGAAGCAAAGGAGTCATGCGCGAGCTTTTATCACAGTCTTTCGCCCGGATGTTACGGAATGGAGTACACTTCAGCACATTGATACCGGCAGAACCCTGGTTGTTTGATTATTATGCCCGTATGGGATATGCTTCGGTATTCAAGTATTCAACTAAAGAGATCGTTTTGCCCGAGTTTATCCCTTCTAAAGAGATAGCGGTCAGTGTTGTTTCAGAATTTCAGGAGGAGGTCTATTCTTATTTGAATAAGAAGCTTTCCGAACGGGTTTGCTGTATTCAGCACACATCGGAAGACTTTCAGGTTATTATGACCGATCTTGCCATTAGTGGAGGTTATTTATTTGTAGCCAGACAGGAAAACGAAATCAAAGGAATAACCATTATATATAAAGGAGACAAACATATCATTATCAATGAACTTTGCGCTGATGATAAGGATGTGGAATATAGTTTATTGCATGCGATCAGGCAGCACACCGGCTGCAAGCGCATGGTTCAACTACTGCCTCCTGAAGATAAACAGCCTCAACATCCGCTAGGCATGGCACGCATCATCAATGCCAAAGAAGTGCTGCAAATCTATGCCGCGGCTTTTCCTGAAAATGAAATACAGCTGGAATTATCGGACAAACAATTGTCTGTAAACAACGGCTATTATTACCTGTGCAAAGGAAAGTGTATGTATAATACCGAGCGACTGCCCGGTGCACATATACAAATGAATATTAGCGAATTAACCAATAGAATACTTCAGCCGTTAAAGCCATATATGAGCTTGATGCTGAATTAAATTTTAGGCACGGATTACACGGATTACGCTGTTGACTTATATTAAGGCATGCCTCTAAGAGCTGTGAAATCCGTGTAATCCGTGCCTGTATTTATTTATTCAAATAACGAACCCGTTCGCAGGCTGCCAATAGAAACGCACCTACTCCAAAATTCGAAGTTGAGTTTGCGTCTACCACCTGACCGGGTATCGCTTTCTCACCAATCGGTTGCACATAACCAATCTTGCCATCAGGCTGCAAAGCAACTGTTGAGAGATATTTCCATGCTTTTTCAACCACCGGCTGATATTCTGCAGCATCCAGAAAACCGTTATTGATTCCCCATTGTAAACCATAGGTAAAGAAAGCCGTTCCACTGGTTTCCGGTCCCGGTGCATGCAATGGATCGAGCATACTGCGTGTCCAGTAACCTTCCGGCTGTTGACAAGCAGCAACCGACTTAGCCAGGGTACGGAAACGATCTATATATTCCGGACGATACTTATCTGTTTCAGGAAGTTCTTTCAAGACTTTTGCCAATCCGGCCAATACCCAGCCGTCTCCACGTGCCCAGAAATCCTTTTTGCCGTTCACACTCTTGTGTTTAGGATACACGTATTTTCCATCCCGATAATAAAGTCCGGCCTCTTCATCATACATAATACTATCAGCATAGGCGAGGTATTCATGCAGTTTCTCCAAATAGAGCGGATTCTTAGTAATGTTATACATCTTTGTCATGACCGGCATGACCATATATAAGCCATCTGCCCACCACCAATAATCATGATTGGGGGTACTCATCTGATATTCCATCACTTCGCGGGCACGGGCTATTTTCTGTGTATCCGGTTCCAGATTATAGAGATCGGCATACGTCTGGAAACAAATCTGATAGTCACCGAAAAGCACATAATCATCACTTTCACCGTAACTGTACTTCCAGTTTTCCTTATGATCTGATTTTGCCCCTTTCCATTCATTATGTTCCGCCCAGGCTTTCGAGTATTCCAAGTACTCCGGCTGCTTAGTCAAAAAATAAACTTCCATATTTCCGGTGTGATAGGCGGCATTATCCCAAAAAGAACGTCCGTGTTCCGGATGATTCGTCTGCCAATAATTATTCACTTTATGAATGGTGTTTATCACTTCTTCAGCAGAAGCATCCTTCTTATCCGTACAACTTGCACAGATTGCACCGCCTAGAAAGAGTGCAGAAAAAAGAGTTGCATATAGTTTCTTCATATCTTTATTTATTTGTATCCATATTCGTTTCCAATACATATATCATTTGAGGCTCAATTTCCGCTGTGCGTTCACCGTCTCCCTGACGGCTGTGTTGTACAAAGAGATGCAGTTTCCGCTGCTTTTTCCAAAGTTCCGTATCATGAGAGGGTTCCCAGGCATCCACCGAAAAATCCGTCAGATCCGTTATCGTCCACTTACTCGTACCCACATCAGTCGCATGTGCCATCGACACACGGCTTCCCCGTTCTTCGTCACGGAAAATATAAAAGACTTCTCCACCTTCTACCACAATACGCGGACGGGCAATAGGGATCATTTTCGTACCTCCACCCTTCAAGGTAAAAGGTGTCTGGCGATCGGTTATCTGCCGTTGATGCCACATCTTCCCGTCATTCCAGACGATGCGGTATTGAGGAACATCACTATCGGGTTCCCGCCAATAAGTAGCTATATACGGATTTCCTCCCGCATCGGCACTCATACTCGTCTGATTTATCAACTCACAGTTTTGAGGTAACCGACAGGCATACTCCGCATTGGACAATTTGATCGGGAGTTCATATCGTTCTCCACTCGTCTTATACCAAGTTACCCCATTATCAAAAGAACGGGCATAACAAATATCATGGTTTGTTTCCACATGCCAGGTCTCGCGCCATACCCATGAAAGATGAATCGTCCCTTTCTCATCAACATATAACTGCCAATAGGCATTCCGTTTATTTTCCCCGTCGATCAATATATCCTGCACACGAGTCCATTTATGTTCTTTCAGCGAATAACGGTTCATTACCAGATTTCCACGACCCGAAGAACCGGAGCGGTAAACAAACAATAAATCTCCTCCAGATAAAGGATAGAACTCCGGATAGGTGACATTTCCTTCGTCAACTCCGGTCATGGGCATTTTATCCCCCAGTTCCAGAGAACCGGGAGCAATGCTCCGGCAGTAATTCAATGGATGTCCATGATGGTCAAAAGATACGTGTATATACCCTTCTCCATCTATCATCATGCTAATTATATTATGAGCATCCTTCACATTTCCCTGATATTGGGTGCGATGTAATGTCCATTGTTCCGAATCCAGTTTCCGCTTTCCAAGTACCAGATAGCCATCGTTATCGTAATAACTGATATATTGTTCATCACCGTGTGTAACCAGCGAATTATTCCGAAAGACCGTCGTATTGACCGAAGTACAGCTATACCCCTTTCCCACTTCAACCAAATGCTGGGAACAGGCAATAACGGGAACGAGCATTATTCCGCAAAGTAGTAGCAGTATCCGTTTCATATTTATTTTTTATTTGTCAAAGATAGAAAGGTTCCATTTTTCATGCCAAGGGATAGTTATTTTCCCATCTTTTACCAACACAGGCAACCATACATAACGGGAATCTTCCAAATCCTTCTTCTTCCAACGGTCGAACATGGCAATATATGCATCCTTCTTTCCGACAACGGGCTGGACATAAGTACTCTGGGCATAAAACGTTTTATCCGCATCCGGTCCCGTACAAGGATTTCCGATTGTCTTCCATGTTCCCATAATAGAATCGGCTACTGCGATCTCGGCTATATTAGGATCCCAGCCAGTACAACCGGAGCTTAACATATAATATTTACCATTATATTTAAATACTGCCGGAGCCTCTCTCGATTCTTTTACGAAATTGCGTGTAAAACTTCCGCTCGGTTTCAGATAATCATCAGTCAGAAGGCTGATATACATCGTTTCATTATTTTCTGAAGAATAAAACTGATAAGCACGTCCATCATCATCCACAAAAACAGTCTGATCGCGGCTCATCGCATTGTTCGGACGAAAACTTCCCTGATAAACGAACGGACCGACAGGAGAATCGGAAACTGCCACTCCGGCACAAGCCTTACTGTAATCAGCACTTTCCACATGGGCCCACATTACAAATTTGCCCGTTTTCTTATTATAAACCACTTTCGGACGTTCCAATACTTTGGAGGGATGCAGGTCATGATTCGGATCGTCTTTAACTGCCGGAAGCACAATACCCTCAAATTTCCAATTCAGCAAGTCTTTAGAAGAGTAACAACCTACTCCGGTCACATCCGTACGATAACACTCCCACGTAGCCCAGTCAGGCAAAATGGTTTTCCCTTTCTTGTATTCTCCATACCAATAGTAAGTACCGTTATGATATAGAAGTCCACCACCGTGGGCATTGATCGGATTCCCGTCCGTATCTTTCCAAACTTCTCCGGGGATAAATGCAGAGTTTTTCTGGGCTTGTACCGGCATCGGCAACAAGCCAAGACAAACTACAATAAATAATAATAGTCTAGTCATATATAAATCTTTATTAGTTAGTCCATCTTAATGAACAGCATGATCTTTCGGGAAATCTTTCCCCTCCCAGGCTTTCTTACTTGTCCAATCCTCGGCAGGTGAAGTCCAGAATGGATGTTCTGCCGGAAGTCCCAATGGGAGGAATGCGAGTGAAGCCATATATAAGCTACCATTATTCGTGTACCAGTCTGATATATTCGGCTGCTTACCATTGAATCCTAAAGTCAGGAATCCTTTTTCATTGAAATTATGATTATCACTGAACATTCGTTTGATAACTGCCGTCATAGCTGCACGTACTTGTCCATTTGGTAATTCTTTAGGGAGCCACTCTCTCCATGCCAGTAATGCTAAAGGTTGTAAAGTTCCTGTACGGTACGTGATAGAACGCCCGAATACAGGGAGCGTACCTTCCGGAGAAATAAACCGTTCCAGAATTATTCCAAAGCGTTGCATCCGTTTGACTGCACGATTATAATCGCAATCCGGCATATTCCAGACTTTGTTCTTACCGGCATTTGTCATGATTTCCAACGGTTCTATATACATAGGGTGTAAAACGAAACTATTATAATAGTCAAAAGCAAAATCCGGACCGTCCGAATACCAGCCATCTCCCACATACCATTCTTCCACTTTACGTAGAGCCGAAGCAATGCGATAAGTATCACTCGGTGCACCAGCCTTACGCAGGAAAGATTCCACTGTGGCAGAGAATAACAACCAGTTAGTGTAAGGAGGGTCTACTCGGCGAAGTTGTGTAAATTCGGTAATATAACGTTGTTTTGTCACACTGTCCAGCGGAACCCACAAGGCATCATATCCTCTTATGAAACTTTCTGCAATATAGGCTGCATCCACCAACGTCTGCCCCTCTTTTCTCCATAACAAATAATCGGGACTTTCCGGATCTACAGCCTGCGCATAACTCTTTAACGCCCATTCGAGCAACTGTTTACGCTGAACACCTTCTGCCGTATCATCATCCGGCAATGAAATCCAGGGAGCCAGTCCTACCATCAAACGCCCGAAGCACTCCATATAAGTGACTTTCTTATTCCGTCCATCCCATGTCGGACTTAACTCTACCAGCATATTCTGTTGTAGCTTTCCCTCACTCATATTACTAAGTACAGGGGCGGCCATACGATATAATACCCGTGCCCATAGTTCGCGGTCGGTCGGTTCTTTTACTTGTTTTTTCTTTTTCGCAGACAGATCCTGTGCAGGGATCAACAACATTGCTATCAGCAACGGTAGTAAGTAATGTCTATTCAAATTCATGATATTATTTTAGGTTTTTCGTCTACAAAGGTACTCCATACTTAGCTAAATAGAGTCCAATTTTACGTCAAAAAGGGATACAAAAAGACCATTATTCGCATGAAAATCTTTTATAAGGCCATCTTTTCGCAAATGAATCTCATTGCCACTATATATAATACGACATTACTCCACCTTCCACCTATCCATTATTGCATATTTCAATGACCAACTATACTGTTTGCATGATATTGATATTTGTTGTTTTGGGGAAGATATATTAATCCCTAAGACCGCTACATAACTTTCATAATGCGCTATGCATCAGCATCAGGGATTATTTTCCACTCCTCAATGCCACGTGTCTCGGAAGAGAAGTCAACGCCTATCTTATATAATTTGCGAGGATCTTTGGCAAAAGGCAAAGCATAACCCTTCTCTTCTATCTGACGCAAAGCATCGTCGGCACTACCATCAAGTTTCAGTTCCATCACGTAAATATAGTCCTTGGTTTTCAACACAATGTCTATGCGACCATTACTAGTGGTACGTTCTACATCGGTATAAAAACCCAGCATTTTGAACACCAGATACATCGCATTCTGAAAATAAAGTTCCATCTTCCCCGTTATCTTGTAGTCAGTATCGGCAAACATGGATTGCATTCGCTGCATAAAACTTTCGGGAGCACCACGACGTATATCCATGATAAAGTTAGTGATGAAAAATCCCGTCTTTTCTTCTTCCGGTGTGTAAAAAGGTATCAGATATTTAATGAAACCACTTTCCACCTCTTTGTTGGGAAAGCCCAACCGGTAGATATCAAATTCTTCATTATACCCCTTTATCGTGAGATATCCGCTCTGATAAATGACAGGAATAGGATTGCGTGACATGGAATCAATGCTATTCAAAAAGTCACTAGGTACTTGCTCTTCGGTTAGCTTGTCCAACTGGTAATTCGAATTCTTCATCAGATAAACGAGGAATGAAGGTGTACCTGTTTCAAACCAGTAATCGGCAAACTTCATTTTAGCTAAAGTATTGAGGATGCTGAAAGGATTGTAGAGTCCTTCAGCCTTGTAGTCAAAATGATAACCATCATACTGTTCCTTCAGTTTAGTGTAACATTCTTCCTTTGTCAACCCATTTCTTTCACCTAACAGTGCCACATCATTATCAAAGTATTCGTGGAGCTCTTTGCCTGTAATACCGCAAATATTGATGTAGCGGTAGTCCATGGAGATGTCATTCAAGTTATTCAAGTCACTGAACACACTCACCTTGCCGAATTTCGTCACACCTGTCAGGAAAGCAAGTTTGATATAGCGGTCCTGCGTTTTGAGTACAGAGTAGAAAGCTTTCAGCGTGCTGCGATATTCAGCCTGTAACACCTCGTTACCAATAGCTTGCAGCATGGGCTTGTCATATTCATCCACAAGAATAACTACGCGATGACCGGTCTTTTCGTAAGCACGTTCTACGATTCCCTTAAAGCGCAGGGCAAAGGTTACTTCAGTAGGAAAGGTGCCGTATATCTCTTCCCATTTTTTGAGACTGTCGTCAAGAACATGATTCAAGCTATCCGCCGCATCATATTTGGCAGTGTTCAGGTCAAGATGCAGAATAGGATGTCCTTCCCATTTATGTTCCAACTTCTCGATGGCAAGCCCTCTGAAAAGTTCCTTTTTCCCACTCAAATAAGCTTCCAGCGTAGAAAGGAGCAAGCTCTTCCCAAAACGTCGGGGACGGCTAAGAAAATAATAACGTCCGGTAGTAGCCATCTGATAGACTAACGCCGTCTTGTCCACATACACATAACCGTCATTTATCAGACTCTCAAAGTTCTGTATTCCTATGGGGTAAATCATAATGGGATGATATTTAAGTATTCACAACGCAAAGATAAACGATTTCCTCGCGCAGACAAAGTGAAGGATGTTAAAAGATTAGGAATGATTATATCATAATTATTCCACCTATCCTCTCTATTTTCGAAAGAAACAATTACCTTTGTAATATTGAAATAGCCATGACTACCAATAGTTTGAGAAACATACGGATTCTGCTCTGCTTATTTTTCTGTTTCAGGATGACACCGTTCATATATGCCGGTGAATTCCTGTTCACCACCATCAATGCGTCGCAAGGATTGAGTGATAACCAAATACGTTATATCCTCCAATTGCCCGACGGAAGAATGGTATTCACCACCAGCGGTAATGTAAATTTATACGACGGTGTACATTTCAGCTATCTTCACCGCACCACGGAATACGTATATCCATTAAACCAATATAACGGGCATTACCGCATTTACCAGAGTGGGGATTCTCTTTTATGGATTAAAGATACTCACAAACTGATGTGCATTGACCTGTACAGAGAGGAATACATTCCTGATTTAGATGCTTACTTTAAGAACAGAGAGATACAAGCCCCCGTAGAAGATCTTTTTGTAGACGATTCGACACATCTGGCTACTCATAGCTAACGAATTACTGGAATTAAACAACAAGACCCGTATAACCTTGCCCGACAAGTATTCCGGAAAATTGCAGGACCTGAATGCCGACAGTACCTCCCTATATTTATTCTATGACACAGGCGAAGTGTCCTGTTACCGCATAGCCGACCAAAAAACAGTATACAATATAGCCGCTTATCCTACATCCGAACAGGCTGAATATCAAAAGACTTCTCTCGTCGTCAAAAGTGCAGACGGCTTCTATCAACTACGCAACGGGCGTAAAGGCGGTTTATTCTATTTCAATAGCCACAAGCGCACATGGAAAAAACTCTTCGAACAGAACTATACTCTCAACACCCTTATCATTACCCCTAATGGTGAGAAAGCCTATATCAGTTGCGTTCACGGGTTTTGGATGATTGACCTCCACACAGGAACACAAAAATACATCCCCCTATTGGAAACCGGAAACGGACAGATTGTCTCTACCGAAATCAGCACTGTCTTTCAAGACCGACAAGGAGGGTTATGGCTCGGAACTTTCAATCGGGGATTATTATATCATCACCCGTCCATGCATAAACTGACTCATATAGGTCGCAATGCATTTCCCGTCTCCCCGGAAGAAGAAATCAATATTGAATCTTTCGCCGAAGATAAAGATGGAAATATCTATCTGAAAGCTCATTCCCGAATTTATCGACTGACAGCTAATGAACAAAAATCCCATGTATTAAAGTCAGCAGCTATCCCGTCTGTCTCTCCTGAAATACTGAATCGGTTGAACCCCAACAAAAACCATCATTTCAGAAATAAAGTATACAATACATTATATACCGACACGCGCGGATGGACATGGGCAGGAACTCCTGACGGGCTGGAACTTTTTACCAGCGAAAACGACTCTGCCCCACGTATCTTCTATCGTGAAAACGGATTGAGCAATAACTTTATCCAGGGCATTATTGAGGACAAATATCGAGATATCTGGGTAACGACCAGTAACGGTGTCACACGCATCCACATAAATCCGGAGAATAAGAACATCAGTTTCACCCGGTTCAATCAGTTGGACGGTGCTTTGGACGGCGAATACATAAAAGATGCCGTATTCAGTTCTTCCGACGGCACTCTCTATTTGGGTGGTATTGATGGCTTTAGCATATTCCATCCCGACAAGGACTCCATTCATCCGATGCTTCCTGACCCGCCGGTTTTCACAGCCTTACGCTTGTATGGAGAGAAAGTGAATACTGGAAAAGAATATGGCAACCGCATCATCCTGTCCAAGGCTGCTCCTTATACAACCGAAATCGAACTGGACTATAACCAAAACTTCCTGACTTTCGAATTTTCGGCATTGAATTATATCAATCATGAACGCACATACTACCGTTATCAACTGGAAGGTATCGACCCGCAATGGATGAGTACATTTGCAGGAAGACAGGGAAATGCGACTGTGGGGAAAGGTCTTCTTCAAGCTGTTTACACCAATTTACCACCGGGAGATTATACATTCAAAGTCATGGCCTCGGACAATCCTCTTCAGTGGAACGGCAAAGTGACAGCAATAAAATTAACCATCCATGCACCGTGGTGGAAAACAAGCACGGCTTATATCCTGTATGCAGTCATTTTATTACTGATTGCTTTCACCGGTATCCGATTGTATATCTATTGGAGCAGAAAGGAAATGGAACGCAAGCATAAAGAAGAGATTCTATTACTCCGTATCCGCAACCTGATCGAACAAAATAATTCTCTAACCTGTGGCATAGAAGAAACGTCTCCCGACCATCAGCAACAGGATACGGAAGAATCTGCATTTCTGGCACAAGCCATCAAACTGGTGGAACAGAATCTGCACGTCAATGGCTATTCGGTGGAGCAACTAAGCCGCGATCTCTGTATGGAGCGAACGGGATTATACCGCAAACTGGTGACTATGCTCGATCAGTCTCCCAGCCTCTTTATCCGTAACATTCGCCTGCAACGGGCAGCACAACTGATAACAGAGGGCAAGCTAAGTATTACAGAAATTGCGGAACACACAGGTTTTAGCAGTTCCAGTTATTTAAGCAAATGTTTTCAGGAAATGTATGGATGCCGCCCATCAGAATATGCCGAAAAAGCGAAGAAATCAACGTGATTACTGTTTGTTTCAACCTGATTGTTGTCCGTTTTACTTGCCTCCACCCTACTTTTGCTGCATCATAAAGCACTTAAAAAACCATGAAAATGAATCTTATTAGAAAAGCCGGTTTCTTGCTTGTATGTGCAACAATGGTTGCAGCAGGCAATGGTACAGCACAAAATGTACAGCGTACCTCACAAGGCATCAAGTGTGCCACACAGGGGATGGATGTCAACGTAGAGTTTTATTCACCCTTCATTGTCAGGATTTATAAGACGCCCAGTCAGAAATCTTGCAATAAAGAAAGTCTGGTCATTGTCAAAACGCCCGAGTCGACTCCTGTTTCTTTCGGTGAAAAGGGGAAAAATGTGACATTAAGCAGCCGTCTTATCCAAGTGGAAGTGAACCCGGAGACTGGTGGTATCCATTTTTTCGATTCGTCCGGCCAACGTCTGTTGACGGACAAGGATTACGGAACACAATTCACTCCTTTCAATGATGCAGGTGTTCCGTCTTTCAATGTTCGCCAGGCTTTTTTGCTGGATAAAGACGAAGTAATCTACGGATTGGGACAGCAGCAGACGGGTAAAGTGAACCAACGTAACCAGAAACTACTCCTCCGCAATCAGAATATGAGTATCTGTATTCCGTTTATTCATTCCGTCAAAGGATATGCCCTTTATTGGGATAATTACTCTCCCACTACTTTCCTCGACAATCCGCAAGAGATGTCGTTCGACTCGGAAGTAGGCGATTGCGCTGATTATTATTTCATTTACGGCGGCAATGCGGACGGTGTAATAGCCGGAGTGCGCGAACTGACCGGTCAGGCCCCGCTCTATCCGCTCTGGACACTGGGATTCTGGCAATGCCGCGAACGCTATAAAAGTCCGGACGAACTCTGCGAAGTAGTAGACAAGTACCGTGAACTGAAAGTACCTCTGGACGGTATCATCCAAGACTGGCAATATTGGGGATGCAACGAAAACTGGAACTCGATGAAATTCCAAAACCCACGCTATATCAACAAAATGGGTGATCCGGAATACATGAAATTCCTCCCGAACGGAGAAGACAGAAATGCTAATTATGGAACGCCACGCATCAAAAGTCCGAAAGAAATGATCGACTATGTACATAAACAGAATGCACATATCATGATTTCAGTATGGGCCTCGTTCGGTCCGTGGACAGAGATGTACCAGAAAATGGATAGCCTGAAAGCATTGCTTCACTTCGAGACATGGCCTCCCAAAGCCGGAGTAAAACCTTACGACCCGTTCAATCCGACAGCACGCGATTTGTATTGGGCAGAAATGAAAAAGAACATCTTCGATCTCGGAATGGATGGCTGGTGGCTCGACTCTACCGAGCCGGATCATCTGGAAATCAAGGACAAAGATTTCGATACCCCCACTTATCTGGGTTCATTCCGCAGAGTGCACAACGCTTTTCCTTTGATGTCTAACAAGGGTGTATACGAACATCAACGTGCCACCACTTCCGACAAGCGGGTATTCCTGCTCACACGTTCGTCTTTCCTAGGACAGCAACGTTATGCGTCACATTCATGGAGCGGCGATGTAGTCTCCACCTGGGAAGTGATGAAGAAACAACTGGCGGCAGGACTAAATTACTCACTATGCGGCATACCATACTGGAATACCGACCTAGGCGGATTCTTCGCATGGAAATATAACAATAATGTACACAATATCGCTTATCATGAATTGCACGTGCGCTGGTATCAGTGGGGAGCATTCCAGCCGATCATGCGTTCACACAATTCCAGTCCGATAGCTGTGGAAATATACCAGTTCGGCAAGAAAGGAGACTGGGCTTATGACGCACTCGAAAAATATACTCACCTGCGCTATCGCCTTTTGCCCTATCTCTACAGCACTTCATGGGAAGTTACCAACAAAGCGGGCAGCATCATCCGACCACTCATGATGGATTTTCCTAAAGATAAGAAAGTACTCGAGATGGATACAGAGTATATGTTTGGCCGTAATTTCCTTGTCCGCCCCGTAACTGATTCGCTTTATACATGGCAGGACGACAAACAGAACGGCTATCAGAAGAATATGAATAAGATAGGAAAGACAGATGTTTATCTACCCGCAGGTGCCCAATGGGTTGATTTTTGGACCGGAAAAAGCCTGAAAGGCGGACAAACCATCCAGCGTGAAGTGCCTATCGACATCATGCCGGTCTATATCCGTGCAGGTTCTATCCTACCCTGGGGACCGGCTGTACAATATTCCACCGAAAAGAAATGGGATAATCTGACACTTCGCATTTATCCGGGTGCCGACGCAGAATTTACTCTTTACGAAGATGAGTTCGACAACTACAATTACGAAAAGGGAGCATACACTACCATTGCCATGAAATGGAATGATAAAGACCGCACCCTGACGATTAACGACCGGCAAGGTAACTACAAAAGAATGCTGAAAAATCGTAAATTCAACATTATCATTGTAGAACCGGGAAAGGGTTGTGGTGACGGTGATGCTACGACATTCGATCAATCTGTTTCTTATAGGGGAAAGAGAGTAGACTTAAAATTATAAAGTTTCAACTTTACAAGTACAGCCTTCACCCTTCACAATGCCCTATTCATCGGCATTAGCGGGTGAAGGCTGCTCTTTCATCCGCCTTTCACCCTCCGTTTTCTTAACCCTGTATAATTCTTCTCCACCTGTTACTTCTAAAGACATATCTAACCTGTTTCCCACTCATTACTAACTAACTTCTTTTTCATTAATAACAAACTTTCTTTTGATTATAGGTAAACTTCCTATTACCAGTATGCAAACTTACTTTTCATTAAATGCAATCTATAATTGCAAGTTGCGTTTATAAAAACAAAAGCTTTGATTATACAAATGCAAGTTTCATTTATATAATCAAAGCTTGCATTTATAGTTTTCTTATGATGCAAAGAAAGTTTGGTCCCTATACAAAGGAAGTTTATCCCTTATAGAAAAGAAGTTTTCCTATAATAGTCTGGAAGCTATCTGCTAACACTTCTTCTGCCAACTATAGATAAAAGATTTAGCAGACTCGACAATCTGTGAAAGCCAGGGTAAAAAGGTGAAAGGAAGGTGAAAGCCTGCCCTTCACCCGCTAATGCCGATGAATAGGGTATTGTGAAAGGTGAAGGGTATTTTAAACACATATTATTTATAGCGTAATTTGTGTAGCATAAAAAGTGCTACATAAATTACGCTATAAATATTGATTCTGCCAACTTTTACCGAACAATCATTTCCATATGATTCCGCAACGATTCAAAACAGAACTTTCCAGTTCACATCCCTATTACGTGTCATTATGTTTATAATTGGTTCTGTCAGTAAAAATATCATCTAGTTGTTCACCAATACAACGCCTCCCTGTGGAAGGATTTCCAGTTGCACTTTTCCGCTTTCTTTTACTTTCAACGTCACAAGTTGAGGTTCTCCTTTTTTATCATCCTTATACAGAGAAACGGTTTTTCCGGCAAACATATCTAAATCCAGTTTCAACTTTACGATTTCTTTCCCGGCATTCACAGCCGCCAGATACCAAGTGTCACCGTGGCGACGTGCCAAGACTACATATTTTCCCGGATATCCGTCAATGAAACGTGTTTCATCCCACGTGGTAGGAACCGTTTTCATATAGTCCATACAAACAGGGGAAACATCTTTCAGGTTGTTGGGAGCAAGCGCAAAATTCTGTACCGGATTCTGGAATAATACGGTAGTGGCTAATTGAAAGATATCAGTAGTACGGCGGGTAGTTCCTCCGTCATTGTTGCGATTCAGCCGTTTGTTCAGGAAACAACCACCAAATTCCATGCAACCCACCGCGTTGCGGATAAACGGATGCAGACAGGCATTGAAAGCCTCTTCATCACAGAAGTGCTGGCTGAAAACCATATTTTCGGAGGCCAGTACAGCCTCGCTGCCTACATAGTTCGGGTACATACGTTCCCATCCGCGAGGGATGGTGCAACCGTGGAAGATTACCATCAGACCGTGGTCGTCAGCATCACTCAAAATATCTTCATACAGGCGCATCGTTTCCTGCTTGTCGCCACCAAAGAAATCAACTTTGATTCCTTTCACTCCAAGGCTTTGCAACCATTTCATTTCACGTTTGCGGATAATAGCATTGTCCATGTGATTCACCGGCCCCTGCTCAATATCATTCCAATAGCCGGAAGAGCTATACCATAAGAAGAGTTCCACTCCTTTGCTTCGTGCGTATTCTATCAAAGATTTCATGCGGTCACGGCCGATGTTCGTATCCCACCAGTTATCGATCAAAGCATACTCATACCCCATTGCAGCTGCAAAATCAATATAGCGCACCTGATCGTCATAGTTAATACTACCATCCTGCCAGAGAATCCAGCTCCATGTGCCTCGTCCAAAACGGTAGTCATGCTTCGTTTCATAAAGAGGACGTACGACATCCCAGACAACGGTTGTTTCCACAATCGGTTTCAAGGTTTCGCCAACAGTTATGGTACGCCAGGGAGTAGCCCCGGGAAGGGCAAACGCCGGAGCAGAAGTTCCGTTACCGTTATTTTCTGCTGCCATCGGGAAAGCAACCGTATACAGATTACCTTCGCTTACATCGCTCAAACGAGAACCGCAATAACGACTGTCTACACCTGTTTCGCTGACTAATACCCAACCATCGTCACCGATACGGAACAGACAAGGGAACGTGTAGCCATGCCCGTACTGCGAACGGTCACTCATGGGAGCATCTGCCTTGTACTCTTCCTCATAACTGGGTTTGGTACGCTTCCAACCTATCATGGCATCGCTTTGCGGACATAAGAAAGTAGTTGTTTGTTGCGGAAAGCGAAAGCCGGTTTCTTCGGCAGTTACCGTTACACTTCCTTTTCCATCCTGACGCGGAAGAGTATAGCGGAAAGCTACATCGTGATTGCTGACACGAAAGACTACATCTATTTTCTGCCCTTTCGGATTCTCAAAATTACAAATCAGTTCGTTTGCCTGATAATGCACCTTGGAGGTTTTAATACGATCCTGATGATAGACAGTGTCAATCGGAGTAACAGCGTGTCCTGTCAGTTTCATTCCTTTTGCAAAGTCACCGATATTCGTATTCATACCCAAAGGAGATTTCTCCAACATTGTCTTTCCATTGTAGGTAATCGAATAACTTGGCTTTTCGGCTGGAGAAGCAGATACAACCAATTGCAGTTTTTCATCCGGCCCTTTCACTACCACTTCCTGTGCTATCAGAGAAGTCAGACAGCAACTAGCCAGCAGGGTACTTATTATCTTCTTCATATTATTTATGTCGTTATTATCTTCACTTTTTTCTGTTATTTCTCATTTGCCTTCTTTATGCGGATCACCGTAAAAGAATAGGCAGGTAATTGATAGTCAAACTTTTCTGCTACTTCCATCGTGTCTTCAACAGGTAGCGGGGTATCGGCCGGTTTGCCGGTCAGTACGGTTCTTTTTGCAGAAGACTGTATAGCACCGATTCCAGAAAGGTCGACATTCGTATTCACTTCTACGGGAAGTAAATTGACCAGCTTCACAATCACGTCGCCACTTGCCGAGTCACGGACAATAGAAGAAGCAATGCGTTTCCGTACTTGATCGTCTCTATTATCAAGAGCGATCTTTGACGGCAAATATTCGTTTCCGGCATTCTGTCCGTAGAGTTTCTGAACATAGTAGCCGGTGGTAGGTTTCACTTCCCGGTTATTGAAGTAAATCAAATCCGGATTCCACTGGGTATGTCCTTCTTTAGCGAGAAGAGGGGCATAGGAAGTCATGTGTACAACATCTCCATTACGTTCCAAGGCTGCAAGATAAAGAGCTTCTGTCAGTGCTGTTTCGATATTCGCCTTTCGTCCCGGTATGTGAGTTGCATATTCGCCCAAGTATACTTTTGTCTTTTTCGAACGATCGTATTTGTCGTAGAAATCCTGGTTGTTCAGGAACCATCCCGGAGTCTGGTAATAATGTTCGTCGACCATCGGAATACCCAGTTTGTCCGCCAGTTTCCATCCTTCCACGTAGTCTGTACCCTCATTGAACGGTCCCACTGTACCGACAACAATCATTTCAGGATATTTTTCTTTGATGGCATTGAAGATCATCGTGAAGCGTTCTTCGAAGATATCAGTGATAAGATCTTCATTTCCGATACCGATGTATTTCAGATTGAAAGGTTTCGGATGCCCGGCTTCGGCACGTACCTTTCCCCATTTGGTCTTCTTAGCGTCACCGTTTGCCCATTCTATCAGATCAAGAATATCCTGAATATAAGCTCCCATTTCGCTCATCGGGATACCACCTTGTTGTCCTCCTCTCAAGTCGCCGTGACAGGCAGAGTTCTGGCAAGGAACACCGGCCGCCAGCACTGGAAGCGGTTCCGCACCAATATCCTCGCAAAACTGGAAATATTCAAAATAACCCAATCCCATGCTTTGATGGTATCCCCAAAGGTTACGCTGTGCTTTTCTTGCTTCCAACGGACCTACTGTATTTTTCCATTGATAAATGTTTTTCAAACCATCACCATGAGCCACACAGCCACCGGGGAAACGGATGAAACGGGGATGAATATCAGCCAACACTTGAGCCAGATCTTTGCGAAGCCCGTTCTTACGTCCTTTAAATGTATTCTGCGGGAATAGGGAAATCATGTCCAGATTTAATTCACCAACAGATTGAGGGATGATTTCGAGATGAGTGTCCGCAGTAGCTTTAGCAGTTATCACTGCTTTATATGTTTTCCATTGACGGGAAGACACTGTTAGAGAAGTTTCTCCACACACATTTCCTTTTCCATCTACCAGACGAACCTGCAATTTATTTGATTTACCCTGCGGAACCCGGGCGAAGATGGAAAAATCATATTTCTCTCCGGTGTTCAGTGCGATTCCATCAAAACCTGTATTTTCTAATGCAGCTCCCGGTTGTTCTACATTCAGCACGGCATAATGTGGGTTATTGATATGAATAGGGTCGGTAGTATCAATAGTGAAAGTCGTTTTCTCTCCTTTCAGTGCCCAGGAATGAGTGCTGTTCCAGTTCTTATCTCCTTCTCTGTCCGAAGGGTCGTACTCGAAGTCGCGGTTTTGGATAAGTTCTGCATAGAGTCCTCCGTCTGCCGAATAATTGATGTCTTCAAAAAAAGCGCCCAGCAATACATCACTAATGGCTTTTGCGCCTTCCGGTTGTACAGTGACCGTTGCTTTTACAGGCTTCAAACCTGCAAAACGTTCTCCATCCTGTACCGGACGTTCTCCATGTAATGAGTTCCGATATTGATTCCAGCCATAATTTTTATCCAATCCATCCACCAAGGTCCAAGCTACCCGGTTGATATTTCCTTTCTGCTCTTCTCCGGCAACAATAGCTTTCACTCTCACTCCGTCAAAATCCGGCGTAGTACGGGGATATTTCTGACTGGTCCAGTTGATTAAATCCTTGGAAGTAGCCTGGCCGTATCCATCATGGTCATTCAGTTTCCAGGTACAAATCCATTCGCCATCGGGCGATTGTTTCAAATAAGGATCGAGCATTTTCTTCTGTGATCCCCAGCGGCTATAATCGCACCGGAGATATCCGTAGTTCCGGCCAATTTCAAACCAGTTTTCTTTATCTGTACTCCAGGCAAAACGGAGTCCGCTGCGTCCGTCGTCTCCGGAAGTTGCAAAAGAAAACAGATAAACCGAATCGGGTGTACTCGTCATTTCTTTGATTGCAGCTAAAGTGACCTGCTGAAACGACAAAAACAAGACAACTAAAAAGAGGAATAATTTTCTCATGGTATATATTGCATTAAGATTATCAATCGCAAAGTTAAGATTTTCATCATTCTAACAAGCGTGTTTCATATAATAATTGGTAATTATACACTTAAAAACATATAAGAAACAAGTAAACAAGGGTAAAATATACACTTTTTCCCGTATCGTATACTGTTTTCCAGGATTACAACTAGTTGAATCCATCTTATCAGAATAACTCAAAAGAAAACAAAAAGATGGGAATACTCACTGGGAAGCGAAGATTACCCGCCTGAAAAACAATTGGTTTAACAAATCTGGGACAGGTGTTTTTCTCCTGTCCCACGAGATATTTTAGTTCAGAAACCTTCGGGTTTGCCATAGGCCTTGAAGAGGCGTTTCAACTCTTTTGGGGTAATCGGTATGACAGTGCCATGGCGCGGATGGAAATCCATACTGATAGCATGGTCAATCACTTTGAAATGTTCCAGATCGGAACTTTCAGTAAACTGGTATTTACCTTTCGTATATACATCATACATCAAAATATACTTATCGGAACCAACCAGCGGGAAAATACCCGAACCTTCTACCGGATCCTTCGTCTGCTGTTTATAGTCATCCGATTCTGTCCATTGGCCGGAGGTTAGAGAGGAGGTAGTGGCCTTTTTAATTCCATTTCCATTCCCTTCCGTTTTGTAGAACAAATGATAGAGTCCATCTTTGTAAATAATGTCGCCGTCAATACATGATTTTTTGTTTTCCGGAAGAAACAGTGGCTTCGGCTCTCCTTCTATATCGGTAAAATCTTTGTTGGCATAAGCATAATAAATGATATCGGGACCATTGCCATGTTGCATGGACCAGTAAACCATGTACTTTCCTGCTTCCCTATCATAAATAGTTTGTGGAGCCCACACACGTTTCAGATCCTCCTGATTGGGATATTTTTTCTGGATATTCACGATATTGGAAGTCCAGTGTACAAGGTCTTTTGATTTCAATAATATCATGGCACGGTTAGAACTCCATCCATTGCCGGACACCATATCTGTCACCACCATATAAAATGTCTTCCCATCTTCACAGCGCAAGATATGGGGATCACGTACTCCACCTGTTGAACTAATCACACGGGAATCAAGTACCGGCTGATTTCCATTCAAGGCTTTATAATTATATCCATCGAGGCTAACAGCCATCCGAACGGCTTCTTCACTCATGCGATTGCCGGTGAAGTAAACAAACAGGTAAGCAGATTGCTGGCAATACCCAGTCAACACTCCCACAAATAGGAATGCGAAAAGAATTATATTTTTCTTCATATTCATCATCATTTCAATGCTTTTTCATCCATTGTTTTATTCTTGTTCATTCACTGTTTAGTAGTTGAAATCAGCAGGTTTCACATATACACGATATTCCTTAATCATACCTGGATACCCTTTTTCGGCACGGGGCAGATAGCGGAAACCGGTCACAGTTTCCACTTTGCTCAAGTCAATTACCAATTGATGAGGATAAGGAACATTGTCCACTGTCATCCAGAAAGTGG
>OGFA01000149.1_pt1 | contig 24274 bp, 20 predicted proteins | sample 1570881 | NCBI WGS metagenome assembly OGFA01 (sample SAMEA2582054, study PRJEB24529) | metagenome | biome: Human gut stool | place: China | collected 2011
GACTGGACACCGGCCTCCTTTATCGAATCGACCGTTGCCGAACTGAAAGAACAATTGGGAGACGACAAAGTAATCTTAGCGCTTTCCGGCGGTGTGGATTCTTCGGTTACAGCCGTTTTACTACACAAGGCTATCGGCAAGAACCTGACTTGCATCTTCGTCGATCACGGCTTGTTGCGCAAGAATGAATTTGAAAACGTGTTGAAAGATTACGAACACTTGGGACTGAACGTGATCGGAGTCGACGCCAAAGAGAAATTCTATAAGGAACTGGCAGGTGTCAGCGAACCTGAAAAGAAACGTAAGATCATCGGCAAAGGTTTTATCGATGTGTTTGACGAAGAGGCCCACAAGTTGAAAGATATAAAATGGTTAGGTCAAGGTACCATTTATCCGGACGTAATCGAATCGCTATCCATTACCGGAACTGTTATCAAGAGCCATCATAATGTAGGCGGTCTGCCTGCCAAAATGAACCTGAAACTGGTCGAACCGCTACGCCTCCTGTTCAAAGACGAAGTACGTCGTGTCGGTATGGAGTTAGGTATGCAACCACATCTGATCAAACGCCACCCGTTCCCTGGCCCCGGCTTGGGCATCCGTATCTTAGGCGATATCACCCCGGAAAAAGTACGAATCTTGCAAGAAGCCGACGATATCTATATGTCGCTGATGCGCGAATGGGGCTTGTACGACAAAATCTGGCAGGCCGGAGTGATTCTCCTCCCGATCCAGTCCGTAGGTGTTATGGGGGACGAACGGACCTACGAAAATACGGTTGCTTTGCGTGCTGTAACCTCGACGGATGCCATGACGGCTGACTGGGCGCAACTCCCATACGAATTCCTTGCGAAAGTCTCCAACGAAATCATCAACAAGGTCAAAGGTGTAAACCGCGTTGTCTACGACATCAGCTCAAAACCGCCCGCAACAATCGAGTGGGAGTAAAATTCCATATCCGCATTTCAAGTATACATAATGTAAAACCAATAAAAAATAAAGAATCGTATGAAACAAGATATGATTGTTATCCTGGATTTGGGCAGTCATGAAAACACTGTGTTGGCACGAGCAATCCGCGCGTTGGGTGTCTATAGCGAAATCTATCCGCACGACATTACGGTTGAAGAACTCAAAGCACTTCCGAATGTAAAAGGTATCATCATCAACGGTGGTCCTAACAATGTAATCGACGGTGTCGCCATTGATGTAAATCCGGGAATCTATTCGATTGGAATCCCTGTTATGGCAGCCGGCCATGACAAGGCTCTCTGCGAAGTAAAATTAAATGAATTCTCCAGTGACATGGAGGCAATCAAAGAATCGGTAAAAACATTCGTATTCGACACTTGTAAAGCCGAAGCGAACTGGAACATGACGAACTTCGTCAATGACCAAATCGAACTGGTAAGACGTCAGGTCGGTGACAGAAAGGTATTGTTGGCACTTTCTGGCGGAGTCGATAGTTCCGTTGTTGCCGCATTGCTTCTGAAAGCTATCGGGGACAAGTTGGTTTGCGTACACGTAAATCACGGTCTAATGCGTAAAGGTGAATCGGAAAATGTCGTTGAAGTTTTCAAGAACCAGTTGAATGCAAACCTGATTTATAAAGACGTTACCGATCTTTTCTTAGATAAGCTGGCTGGCGTTGCCGATCCGGAAGAAAAACGCAAAATCATCGGTGGCGAATTTATCCGTGTCTTTGAAGAAGAGGCACGCAAACTGGATGGCATCGACTTCTTAGCGCAAGGTACTATCTATCCCGACATCGTGGAAAGCGGTACAAAGACAGCCAAGATGGTGAAATCCCACCACAACGTAGGTGGTCTGCCCGAAGACCTGAAATTCGAATTGGTCGAACCATTACGCCAATTGTTCAAGGACGAAGTTCGCGCTTGCGGTCTCGAATTGGGCTTGCCTTACGAAATGGTCTTCCGCCAGCCGTTCCCCGGTCCAGGTTTAGGAGTGCGTTGCTTAGGTGCTATCACACGCGACAGACTGGAAGCGGTTCGAGAAGCGGATGCCATCCTGCGTGAAGAATTCCAAAAAGCTGGATTAGACAAGAAAGTTTGGCAGTATTTCACCGTTGTGCCTGACTTCAAATCCGTAGGTGTACGCGACAATGCACGTTCCTTTGAATGGCCTGTTATCATCCGTGCCGTCAATACGGTAGATGCCATGACGGCTACTATCGAACCCGTCGATTGGCCTATCCTAATGAAGATTACGGACCGCATTCTAAAAGAAGTCAAAAACGTCAACCGCGTTTGCTACGATATGTCTCCGAAACCCAATGCGACGATCGAATGGGAATAAGATAAAAAGGAAACATTCAAAAATATTACTCGTCTATCCGCTTGATCACCCGGCAAGGGTTTCCGACTGCAAGTGAATAGGCGGGTATATTTTTTGTTACTACGCTACCGGCTCCGATCACCACGTTATTACCTATTGTAACACCAGGAAGGATGATGGCTCCGGCACCGATCCATACATTATTACCGATCGTGATCGGGTAAGCATACTCCAAGCCCTTGTTGCGATCGGATGCACCCAATGGATGTCCTGCCGTATAAATGCCGACATTGGGGGCGATAAAAGCATTATCTCCTATACAGACCTTTGCCCCGTCCAATATAACCAGATTGACATTCGCATAAAAGTTCTCTCCCACTTCTATGTTATACCCGTAGTCACAGGCAAAAGGAGGTTCTATGATCAAGTTCTCCCCGGTCTTCCCCAAAAGTTTTTTCAGAAGTTCCGTCCGCCTGATCTGCTCGGAAGGACGTAAACGGTTATAATCATAAAGTAACTCTTTTGCACGCTCACGATCCGCCAATATTTCAGGATCATAATTAGCATCATACAACAGGCCGAGACGGCATTTTTCTTTTTCGGTCATTGTTTGTTATTACTGATTCAACACATGTATCGTATGGCAAGCGACCAATGCCGCCGTTTCCGTACGCAAACGACTTTCGCCTAACGAAATAGGTTCGAATCCACATTTTAAGGCAAGCGCTATTTCTTCGGGACTGAAATCGCCTTCCGGACCGATCAGGACAAGTGCGTTTTCTCCCGGATGATACGTTTGTTTCAAAAGAGGTTTTACCCCTTCCTCGCAATGGGCAATAAACTTACGACCGGCAAAAGGCAGACTAACGAACGTGCGGAAATCGGTCATTCCGTTTAGTTCCGGCAAAGTCGCTTTCTGTGATTGCTTCATTGCACTGATCAAAATCTTTTCCAAGCGGGCAGGCTTAATTTCCTTCCGTTCGGAAAAACGACAGTTCAAACAAGTAATGGCATTAATACCGATCTCGGTCGCTTTCTCCGCAAACCACTCCATACGGTCCATATTCTTGGTCGGAGCCACTGCTATATGAAGATTGAAGTTCCATAAAGCAGGCTGTTCCCACTGTTCCAGAATATTCACTTCGCAATGCTTAGGATGGGCACGGCTGATTGCCGCTTTAAAAAAAAAGCCTTTACCATCCGTCAACAAAATCTCGTCACCTTCAGTCAACCTGAGTACACGAATACAATGCCCGGCTTCTTCTTCTGGAAGCTCTAGGTTCACAGCTATCTCCGGCGTATAAAATATCTGCACTTGAATAAATTAAAAGTTAAAAATTAAAAGATTTCCCCATTGTCAATTGACAATTAACACCATTCCTATTATCGTAGCCGAAAGTACCGATACCAACGCACCGGCAATCATAGCCGGAAAGCCGAAACGAGTGATCAGTTCCCTCTTTTCGGGAGCCAACACGCCCATCCCTCCCAGCAAAATACCAATAGACGAGATATTAGCAAAACCACATAAGATATAGGTAGACATTAAAATAGATTTCTGATACAGAAACAAACCGGCATCTTTCCATTCCTGTAACTGGAAATAAGCGACAAACTCGTTTAAAATGGTTTTCTGTCCCAACAAAGAACCGACCAGCATCACATCCTGATAAGGAACTCCGATCAGCCACATAAAAGGAGATAAGATCACTCCCAATATAAACTGGAATGTCAGTCCTTGAGCCTTCCCGCCTGTAATGGATACGATCCAGTCATTCAGTCCGGTATAGCGTCCGATCACACCCTCCAAAATATAATTGGCAAGTGCGACCATTGCTATGAATACAAGCAACATCGCTGCGATATTCACCATCAGACGTACCCCCGTCGACGTACCGGCAGCCAACGCATCCAATACAGTGGAATGCTGTCCGACCTTCTCCATCTTCACCAAGCGGTCGTCGACCTTTTCTGTTTGCGGACAAAGAATTTTAGCCAGAACAATAGAACCCGGAGCAGCCATCAGCGAGGCCGAAAGCAAATGTTTCGCAAACAGAACCCTCGACACAGGATCACCTCCCGCCAACATACCGATATAAGTTCCCATCACTGTTCCGGCTATCGTCCCCATTCCGGAAACCATAACCAGAAATATTTCCGACCGGTTCATCGCCGGCAGATAATTCTTGATCAAAACAGGGGATTCCGTCATTCCCAAAAACACATTGCCAGACGCAACCAATCCTTCGGCTCCGGAAATATTCATGAAACGTCGTAGCAGCCAAGAAAATCCTCCCACTACGCGCTGGATAATCCCCCAATAATAAAATAAGGAAACCAAGGCCGAGAAAAAAATCACCACCGGAAGTGAGTTCAACAAAAAGATAAACCCTTCACTTTTAGTTACCAACGGCCCTAAAAGGAAAGCAACCCCGGACTGAGTAAAATCCATCAACTTAATAAAAGCCTTGCCCACCCATTCCAGAACAATTCCGACTACAGGGACATACAATACGGCAAGAGCAAAGACAAACTGCATAAACAATCCGCCACCCACCAATTTCCAATCGACCCGTTTCCGATCGTAACTCATCAGATAAGCAACCCCCAACACCGTAGAAATCCCTACTATACCACGTAAAAAAGACTCAAGACTAAAACCAAGTTGTTGTTCTATCATCTAGACCTGCCCTCCTCTTCACGACGCCGGATTTCATCTTTGTACATCTTTGCATACTCGTAGTTCTCATCGGCTATCGCTTCATCCAAACGATCCGACAATTCATCGACATCCAAAAGAGAAAGCCATTTTTTCAGCTTTGTTTCATCATGTATTTCCTCCGGCTCCAGAGCCAATATGGAATCATCATCCTTGTCTTTCTCCTCTGCGGAATTTTCAAGCACGACACCACATTCACGGACAATCTCAGGTGTCGTATAGATATCGCATTTCACACGCAAAGCGATGGCGATAGCATCGGAAGTACGCGAATCCAAGCGAATCTGTTTTATTCCATCCTCAAAAAGCAGTTCGGAATAAAATACACCATCTTCAAACTTATAGATAAAAACCTCACACAAACGAACACCGAATGCCTGTGCAAAAGTTGCAAACAAATCATGCGTCAAAGGACGAGGAGGCGTGATGCGTTCCAAAGCGATCGCAATAGACTGGGCTTCCGACGTCCCAACAATGATAGGTATGCGGCGAACCCCATCTTCTTCAGCAAGAATCAAGGCATAAGCACCTGACTGTATCTGGCTGTTCGTTAAACCTTGCACCCGCAATTTTATTCTTGTATCCACACTATTTAGTTTTTTAGTCAATACACAAAAGTAATATTATTTCGGAATCTTAAAAACTTTCGAAAGAAAAGAAAAATACAAAGGGCCTAAAAAAAGAAAAGGTTGTCATCCCGACAACCAATCTTCATTGCTAACCTTAAATCTAATACCATGAAAAACACAGTGCAAATATATAGATTTTATGTTATTCAGCATAGTTTTACGGCAGAATATTTATTTTTTTAGCATTATTTTAGCCTGCAAATCGACTGTTTAAAGGTGATTAACAGTTTATTGCTGATTCTTTGTATATTCATCCGCTTTTTCTTTCATCCTTTTGACACGCTTTTGTGTTTCGGGATGACTCGAAAACAGTTGGCGGAACTTAGATGATTTGGGAGCTTCCACACTTAATTCCAAGAGTTTATTAAGCGAATTATACATACTATAAGGATCGATACCGTTCGCGATACTGAACTCAAAGCCATAATCGTCTGCCGCATTCTCCTGCTTTTGCGAATACTGTGCACTGGCAAGCGTTTCGGCCAAACTCCCCAATTGCGAATCGGTCAGCTTGGCAACCGTATTGTTGGCAGCCCCGACAGCATTCTTGGAGGCCGAAGTCAGATAAGCCTGCTTCATGGCGTCTTTCGAATCCGTATGTAAAACATGACCGATCTCATGACCGATAACGGCCAGCACTTCATTATCATCCATAATCTTCATCAAGCCTCCACAAACACGAACGCTTCCGTCGCCGCAAGCAAACGCGTTCACGTCGATCACATTATACACCTTAAAATTCAGATCGAGACCTTCGACCTTGATATCTTTCGTCAGATTTGCCAAACGCTGTCCCATCGCCGTTTCCGGTCCGGCAATCTCATTATGCGTATCCATCCACTGGATATACTCGCGAGCCATGGCAGCCACGTCCTCGTCCGACAAAGTCACCGCTTTTGCTACATCGGATGCTGCATTCACTAATTTTTTAGTATTGATGGATTTACCTCCGATTTTAAACTGAGCCGAAACATTCAGGCTGACTCCGGCAACTAAAACCATTGATAATAAAATAGTCCTTACTTTCATATCGTTTGTTATTGTTTTAAATAATTCTCTACCTGATTAAATGTCACATCCTTCAATACAACTTTTTTATCCTTGTCCAACAGATAAAGGGTCGGTATCGCTTTCAGATCATAAATCTCATCATTTTTCAAACTCACCGTACTGTCATAAGAATTGATCCAGCCTGCAGGCATATAGGAAATATGTTTTTTCCAGGCCTCCAAATCCTCATCCGGGTAAACAGCCAGGATTTTAAGCTTGTTATTCTTGATCCACTCCGTCACAAACGGCGAAGCAGCGAGCTGATCCGTAATTTCCTTACAGGCATGGCAATCCGGATTATAGAAAAACAAGAGTAGACAATCAGCTTTCGTACGATACAAAGTTCCTTTTTTACCGTCCACCAGCGTGTACGTGAAATCTGTAGCCGGTTCTCCCACCCTGTTCTTAAGAGCTAATTCGAGCAAATGGGCCGGACGTATTTTACTGACTTCATCCAGAAACGGAGCTTCCAATACAGCATCCAATACATAAATATACAAAGACTCATCCCTCATGGGAGAATTCGGATCATAAAGATATTTTTCATACAGGCCGGAAAAATAGACGAACATCGAACTATCGGTCGACGCTTTACTCATCATCTCTTTGATAGAAGAAGCAGCCACTTTCGCCGGGACATATTTCATCATATCGATATAATTGGAAGTCGCTTGCTCCGTAATTTCCGGGAAATGAATCAGAGTTGTATCCGTAAAATCGAACTTATCCCAATAATGTTTTACCAAGTAAGCGGCGCGTTCTTCCGGTTCTGTAATGACACTGGGAACAGAAACCATTTGAAAAGTATGTTCTTTCGTGTTTCCTGCTTCCGTTTTCTCCACCTGTTGGCCGTTGCAGTTGCAAAAGATCAATATAAAAAATAATAGGTAAAGTATTCTTATCCTCATAGTATCTTGTTTTTATTCCCGCAAAGATATGATTTATCAGCAATTAAAAAACCAGAGAAACAAATAATTAACGGTCTTATGGAAAAAAGTAAGAGGTTATCCGAAAACCGACTGGCTCATTCAGAAAAAAATGTCGGTGTTCTGTAGATAACCTCTTACGAGCTACAGGTTAAAATTCGAGGTACCTTATATTTTTTTACCTTATCGATAAATCAAAATAAATTATAGTTCGTCCGCAAGACTTTAAATTCCGTCCGACGGTTTATCTGATCTGCAATCTCTTGCTGCTCAGGAGTCATTCTTTCTATGAATTCTTCGGTCAGGACATCTCCTTCATTCAGGAAATCATAATTCTTGGCCATCCTCTTATTGATTGCTTTAGGAACACTTTCGCCATACCCTTTAGCCTCAAGTCGGTCTTGGGCAATTCCTCCGGCAATCAGATAGTCGACAACCGACTGTGCTCGCCGCTGCGCCAACCGTTCGTTGTACTGCTCCGAACCTTTCCGGTCAGTATGCGCTCCTAACTCGATCGTTACATTCGGATTGTCGTTCAGCATCTTAATCATTTCATCCAACGCTTTCTTCGATTCCGGACGCAAAGTCGCCTTGTCGAAATCATAGAAAATATTTTCGATCACGACAGGTTTACTGATCGGGGAAAGGAAAAAGTCCACGATATATGTTTCGTTCTTCTCCTCCGGCCCTGTTTTCAACTCAAAATTCTGATTCAAGTATCCACGTGCGCTTGCCATCATCACATAGCGGATATCACGTTCCAGTTCAACCCTGTACTTACCGTCTTTCTTTGCCAAAACTTTTTCGTTCAAACCATCCCTTCCGACAATACGGACCGTAGCATCTTCTATCGGGTTCTCGTCCACATCCGACACGATACCTTCGATAAAGATAGTGATAACCGGCAATTCGAAAGAATACAAATGGTCATATCCACGCGCATCATTGCGATTGGAACTAAAAAAGCCACTTTCTTTATTTCCGGCAAACGTGATACCGAAATCATCGCCGGACGAGTTGATCGGCGCCTTCATATTCTCGACATTCCACTTGCCCGTGCTGTCCAAGGTTGCTTTGAAAATATCCAACCCACCCATTCCCGGATGTCCATCGGAAGCAAAATAAAGCGTTACGGAATCCCGCACATAAGGAAACATCTCATCACCAGGCGTATTAATATCAGGCCCCAGATTTTCCATCGGTCCGAAGTCACTGCCCACGACACGCGCCCGAAACAGGTCTTTGCCTCCATAACCACCTACGGCATCCGACACAAAATACAGATACTTGCCGTCCGGCGATATCGAAGGGTGGCCGAGAGCCGTCACCGAATCTTTTACGATATTCGCCCTGGTTCCTTTTCCCCATTTGGCACTGCTGCGGGAAGATATATAGATTTCAGAAGTACGCGGCCCTTCCGGATCCTGTGCGCAATAGGTGTAATACATCGTATTCCCGTCTTTGGAAAAAGAAGGCGTTCCCTCGTCAAACTCGGTATTCACCTCGTCTTCGAGTTCGACCGGAGCCAACGAAGCTCCATTCTCGTCCTGCTTTACCAGAAATAAATCGTTGTTACGCTGTCCGGTGATGGCACTATTCGTTTCTTCCTTATCTTTCCCGGCTCCTTTCGGGGTACGGGTAGAAGCAAAATACAGTTGATCGTACTTTTCACCGTACAACATCGGACTGAATTCGGAACGGCGGGAGTTAAACTTGTCCATCCGCTTCACCGTATAGCGGGTCGGCGACTGTTTCCATTTCACGGCCTCCTCGCAACCGGTCACGCCGTTAAAGGCCAATACGCTGCCCGGTTCCGCCAGCAGGTAGTCGTTGTAATATTTGACTGCTTCTCCATAACGTCCGCTCTTCTGGTACATCTGTCCCAAGCGAAGATTCACGATACTGTCCGGATACTTATACCTGAGCGCGTTCATATAAGCACTGGTCGCACGCGGTGTATTGTTGATCAGACGGTTACACTCTGCCATCCTGAAAGCGATATATCCACGCAAGTCTCGCTTGGCAGGAGGAGTCTCCGTATATACTTTCCGGTAAATGGCCGCCGCTTCAAAATATTCGCCGATACGCTGCTTCTCTTCCGCATCGCTCAACTTCGCTGATTTACAGGAATACAGAAAAGACGCAGCCAACAACAGGAACAAATATGGGGTAAATTGTCTCATTTGCTATAATCTATGTTTTATATAAACAGGATTATGTACTATTTATTGTATGATCATTACAACAACAGCGAGCTGTCCCCGTAACTCAAAAAACGGAAATCATGCCTTAAGGCATAATCATAAATATTTTTCCAATCCCCTTTCACAAAAGCGGATATCAGCAACAACAACGTGCTTTTCGGCTGATGGAAATTGGTCACAATACCACGTACGATCTTGAACTCATAGCCTGGAGCGATAATGATCCGGGTAGCCGTCACCAACTTGTCCGCCTGGTGTCGGTCTAGATAATCCAAAATATTTTGCAAAGCTTCATCAGCTGTTAACCTGTTATTCGTCTCTTCGTAAGGCATCCATTGTTTGACGATCAGTTCATCGGCTGTGGCATCCGGATTCGAAGCCAACGTGACACCCATATAATAGAGGCTTTCAAGCGTACGGACCGAAGTCGTGCCGACCGCAATAATCTTACCGAGGTTATTCTTGATCCGTTCGATCGAACTCCGGCGCACCGAAATAAATTCGGTATGCATCTCATGCCCTTCGATCGTCTCGCTTTTCACGGGTTTGAACGTCCCGGCTCCGACATGGAGCGTCAGTTCTTCCCGTCCGATTCCCTGAGCATCGATAGCAGCCAGAACTTCCGGTGTAAAATGCAAACCCGCTGTCGGGGCGGCCACCGAACCTTTTATCTTGGAGTAAACCGTCTGGTAGGTCTGCAAATCGCTTTTCTCAGTTTCGCGATTCAAATAAGGAGGAATCGGCAATACGCCCGCTGCATCTAACAGATCAGCAAACGTACAAGTCGGATGATCCCACGTAAACTCGATGAGGTAGCTGTCCCCGCAGGTCTGCAATTTTTCCGCTTTCAGTATAACAGTCTCACCGTCGAGCTGCACCTCCTTCTTCAAAAGTCCTTCTTTCCATTTCTTCAGATTGCCGACCAAACAAGTCCAGCGGCAACATTCAGTCTGTTGAAAAACCAAAGCATAATCATGCGGCTCGACCGGCTCCAGACAGAAAATCTCGATCTTCGCCCCTGTCTCTTTCTGAAACAGAAGACGTGCCTGGATCACCCGTGTATTATTGAATACCATCAGAGAACCCTCCGGCAAATAATCCGTAATATGCTTGAATATACTCTCGCTGACTTTTCCTTCTTTATATAATAAGAGCTTCGATTCATCCCGTTTGGGTAACGGGAACTTGGCGCTCGTCAGGCAGCGGATAATCAAAATCTTCGATGCGTATCTGTTGCGTCTTTGTTGTCATGACTTTTACTATTACAGGCTCTTTTAATCGAACCGGATTGCAAAAGTACAAATTTATTGACATTTTGTCGTATTCTTCTTATCTTAGCAGAAAATTATAAACCTAAAGATATAAACCGATGGATTTCAATATCAGACAAGAACAGATAAAAGACTATGAAGCAGTTCATAAAGTAGTAGAACTCGCTTTCAGAGATATGGAAGACAGCGACCATAACGAACCTTTTTTAGTAGATCAACTACGTCAAACAGACGCTTTTATCCCAGAGCTTTCATTGGTTGCCGAGGTTGACGAAGAAATTATCGGCCATATCCTGATGACAAAAGTCGAAATCGTTTCAGAAAACAAATCCGTCACCTCTTTAGGGTTAGCTCCCGTTTCAGTTCTCCCTGAATATCAAAATCGGGGGATCGGATCAGCCTTGATCCGTGAAGCACACAAACGAGCCACCGAACTGGGATACGGTTCTGTCGTCTTACTAGGACATAAGGACTACTATCCGAGATTCGGCTATAAACAAGCCATAGACTCCGGCATCGAATTTCCTTTCGATGTTCCCCACGAATATTGCATGGCAATCGAATTGCGTCCGAAAAGCCTTAAAGACGTACAAGGCATGATCCAGTATGCCAAACCATTTACGGAATAACCGAGAAGAGAAAGCAGGGAAAAAACTATCCGTTTTCATATTGCATGGAGATCAATATCCCGAAAGAACTCAAAAAATAAATACGAATAGTCAAAAACCCTTTCTGCTTTATAAGTGGCTCTTGAAGTTCCAAACCGTTTCATAAGATGAAACTTTTAGTCGGCAAGTGCATTCACCAGAAAATATCAACAAGAACAGGTATTACTCTTCAGGATTTACTACTTTTGTAGCAAATTACAAAAGTAAATAGAATGATGAGTAACATAAAAGTAGGAGACAAAGTGCGCTTCCTGAACAGCACCGGTGGAGGTGTCGTTCGTAGTTTCAAAGGGAAAGATCAAGTTTTGGTGGAAGATGAAGACGGATTCGAAGTACCGGCATTGATCCGCGAATGTGTAGTCGTAGGAGACAGCGAGATGCAGGTACACAGCTCCCGACGCTCACCGCTGCCTTCCGTGACACAGGCTGCTGTCCCGCAACCTAAGAAACCGGAACCTCAACCCGAAGTAGAAAAGGTAACGGAAACCATAGAAGGCGAACGGCTGAACATCTATTTGGCTTACCTCCCGATAGAGCCTGCCAAAGTGATACAGGGAAGCGGCTATGAAACCTATTTTATCAATGACAGCAATTACTATCTGTTTTTCAACTATATGAATCGCCAGAACAATAGCTGGATCAGCCGCTATAACGGCATTGTGGAGCCGAATACACAGATCTTCCTGGAAGAATTCGGTAAAGAAGAGTTGAACGACTTGGAACGTATTTGCGTACAACTGATCGCTTTCAAAAAAGACAAACCTTATTCATTGAAGAATGCCATTTCGGTAGAACTCCATCTCGATACGGTCAAATTTTACAAACAACACTGCTTCATGGAAAATGATTTTTTCGATGAAGATGCAATGGTATACCCAATCGTACGCCAGGACATCCCCGAAAAAGAATTACTGATCTCTGCTGCCGAACTCCAGCAAGCCATGCAGCAGAAGGTGCACGAAGACCGCCGTGTCCCCCAAACGATCGTCAAGAAGAAAGTAACCGACAGCTCAATTCTGGAAGTGGACCTGCATATCACCGAACTGCTGGACAACACCAACGGGCTGAGTAATGCGGATATGCTGGATTACCAGTTGGAGAAATTCCATGAAGTGCTCGCCAAATATGCCGCCAACAAAGGACAGAAAATCGTCTTCATCCACGGTAAAGGTGACGGGGTACTGCGCAAAGCAATCGAGAAAGAACTGAAAACAAAATACAAACAATATTATTACCAGGATGCCTCTTTCCGTGAATACGGCTTCGGGGCAACGATGGTAACAATCAAATGATCATGGCGATTGAAATTGAAAGGAAATTTCTGGTAAAAGGGGATTTCAGCAAACAGGTTTCCAAATCCGAACGTATCATGCAGGGATATATCTGCTCACAACCCGGACGGACGGTACGGATACGCATCCGGGGGGAAGAAGGATTCCTCACGATCAAAGGTGCATCGGACGAGAATGGGTTGAGCCGCTACGAGTTCGAGCAGAAGATACCACCCGCGGATGCGGAAGAACTGTTGAAACTCTGCGAACCCGGTATTATCGACAAAGTACGCAATCTGGTCCCTGTCGGGAAACACACCTGGGAAGTCGACGTCTTCCACGGCGACAACGAAGGACTGATCTTAGCGGAAATCGAATTGGCTTCTGAAGACGAACCTTTTGAACGGCCGGACTGGGTCGGACACGAGGTCAGCGGAGATCGTCGTTACTACAACTCGATGCTGACAAAATATCCGTACAAACAATGGTAAGATTTATGATTTCAGATTTATGAAGACGATAAAGTCATAAACCTGAAATCATAATTTATAAATCACAAATTATAAATCAATGAACAAACTCATCATCTCCCTCGCGGCAGCCATCCTGTCGCTACCGGTAGCAGCCGATGAAGGTATGTGGCTGCTGCCTCTACTGAAAGGACAAAGATTCCCAGAAATGCAAGCTTTGGGACTTAAATTGCAGGATTATGATATCTATAGCCCCGACTCAGCTTCCTTGAAAGATGCCGTCGTCATTTTCGGAGGCGGTTGTACGGGCGAGATCGTTTCGCCGGAAGGATTGCTCCTGACCAACCATCACTTCCGGTCCAGTTGCACCCAGAGCCACAGCAAGCTGGAACATGACTACCTGACAGACGGCTTCTGGGCCATGTCGCGCGATCAGGAACTTCCGAACCCCGGCATGACCGTCACTTTCATCGATAAAATAGAAGACGTGACCGACTATGTGAAAAAGGAACTGAAAAAAGATACCGATCCTAACAGCATGAACTTCCTATCTCCGAAATTTCTGAACGGACTGGCAAAAGCAAAAGTCGGAGAAAAGTTCCTGCAGGACAATCCAGGCACAGAAGTTGAGATAAAGGCGTTCTATGGCGGTAACCAGTATTTCATGTTCACAAAGAAAATCTATTCCGATATCCGCCTGGTAGGAGCTCCTCCCTCATCGATCGGAAAGTTCGGCGCAGATACCGACAATTGGATGTGGCCGCGCCATACAGGCGACTTCTCCGTTTTCCGTGTCTATGCCGATGCGAACGGCAATCCGGCTCCTTACTCTGACAAGAATGTCCCGCTTCGTCCGAAACGCTGGTTCAAGATCTCATTGAAAGGCGTCCAGGAAAATGACTATGCCATGATGATGGGATTTCCCGGCCGTACCAATAAATATTATACTTCCTGGGAAGTGGCGGAACGCCGTGATATTGACAACACGATCCGTATCCACATCCGTGACTTGCGCCAGAAAGTTATGTTGGACGAGATGTTGAAAGATCCAGCTGTCCGGATTCAGTATGCCAGCAAATATGCAGGCTCAACGAATGCTTACAAAAATGCGATCGGTAGCAACTGGGCCATAAAAAAACGTAATTTCGAACAAATGAAAAAGGAGGAACAGGACAAACTGATTGCCTGGTCCAACAAAATGTGCGAACCGAGCTACCCCGATGCCCTGATGGCGATCGAACAGATCGTATCGGACCGTAAAGACCTACGTTTCCGCAGTTGGATGTTGGATGAAGCGATCCTGCGAGGAATTGAATTTACAAGTGTGCCAACCCAAATGGATATGGTCATAGAAGCCTTGAAAGGGAAAGACAAAAAAGCCAGACAGGAACAACTCCGGCTGTTGGAACGGGCTTATCATGGATTTGCCAACAGCAATTACTCGGCCGACGTAGATAAGAAAATCGCCAAAGTGATGCTGAAAGAGTACCGCAGCCAAGTCGATCCGAAAGCGCAACCGACCTATTTCGAATTAATCGACAAGAAGTTCAAAGGAGACACAGACCGATTCGTCGACTATCTGTTCGAGAAATCCATCTTCGGCAGTGAGGATAATTTCAATAAATTCCTCTCTCGTCCGTCTGTCAAAGCACTGGAAAACGACCCGATGATTCTTTTTGCCAAGTCTGTCCGTGCAGAAGAAGCCAATCTGAAGAATGCGTTAAAAGGATTTGAAGATGGGTATGCAATGGCTCACCGTAGTTATGTAAAAGGTTTGCTGGCCATGTACGGCGATCGTGCCAATTTTCCCGACGCCAACTTTACCCTGCGCCTCACCTACGGACAGGTAAAAGGGTACAGCCCGCGCGACTGCGACTACTATGGCCATCAGACAACACTGGACGGAGTGATGGAAAAAGAAGATTCCACCAACTGGGAATTCGTAGTACCAACCCGCCTGAAAGAACTGTATGCTGCCAAAGATTTCGGACGCTACAAAACTTCCGACGGAAAAATGCCAGTTGCCTTCAGCACAACCACCCATTCGACCGGTGGGAACTCCGGTAGCCCTGTGATGAATGCAGACGGTGAATTGATCGGTATCAATTTCGACCGCAATTGGGAAGGAGTCGGCGGCGACATCCAATATCTCCCCGATTACCAACGCAGTATCATTGTCGACATCCGCTACGTTCTCTTCATCATGGACAAATATGCCGGAGCGGGATATTTGTTGGATGAGATGGAAATTGAAGAATAACTTTACACCAAGAGAGACTTGGCAGGTCATAACGCTATGCATTAACTACCCTAACTCATAAAGATAACACTATGCTTTACGGGTGTTATATTTTGTTTTTCATAAAACAAACTGTCGGCAGCATTCTCAAAAGGGTATAGGCTATTTCCGAAAAGCCTATACCCTTTTTATCATCTCCCTATAGCCTGTCCTCGTATAGGTCATAGGCTATATTTTTTCACCTTTAGGCTATCTTCCAAGGGACAGGAAACCTAATAAAACGACTCACGACTACTTTTGAATAAATGTTTTCGACAACTTTATGGTTTACCATTCACCTTCTAATCATATGCTTTGTTTAACAAGGCTTATGGAAGGTGAAGGTAATTCGTAAGAGTGAAGGAGGACATGAGCTTACCTTCATCTCTTAAACCTTTATGAAACAAAAGGTACAAGCAAAAGGTGACAACAAAAGCTATGACTTATGGGATGAAAAGTCATCAGTTATTGCCAGAGAAGCACTTTTTGCCATCGCTTTCCGGATATTATACCTATAAACCAAACATGCCGTCACAAAATAAAATGCACACTGTACCCACAAGGTAATATATTCGGGGTGTATCTCGCTCATCGAAGCCCCCATCGAGTTCAGCTTGACATAGGCCATTGTCGCCGGGGCTGCCGGGATGAGATAATGCACCAATTTCCAATACCAAGGCATCAGTTCCATCGGGTATGAGACACCGGAAAGAAAGATGAGGCCGACAGAAAAGAAGGCGATCATCAGAAGCGGCGCATCGGAGTCCGTAAAGAACAGGGACGCCGTAAGCCCGAAAAAACTAGTCGCCAACAAGAAAGGAATCATCAGCATAATGACATATAGCGGGTTGCCGATATCTGGGAGGCCGAACATCAAGGGGATCAACCCTAATAGGAACAAAGCGAAAACCGCATACAACATACCATAGACAAATGTCTTGCCGATCACAACCTGCGCCATCCGTTCCAAAGAGAGGTTCACAGGATTGCCGGCAAAACGGACAATCAAGCCGCTATACCGTTCGTCGCCACTAATCATAGCGATCACCATCATCAACGTCTGGAAGATGATCACGACCAGAACCGAAGGAATCAGGTAAGTTCCATAACCCTCAGTCGGGTTGTAGAGGGCAGTCCCGACCACCTCGACTGCCTGGGCAGAGGCTAGCTTCGTGGTAGCCTCCTTAGGCAGGAATACCAACATCTCCGGCCGGTAGTCATCGTTCAGCGCCAACATGGAGGCGGCCGAAGCTTCCTGCATGGCAAGGTAGTAAAGGAAAGCACTTGTCGTCTCGTACATGATGAAAACAGACTCTTCACCACGGGCAACACGATCTTCGAAGTCATCCGGCAGATAGAGAATACCAGCCACCCTGCCCGACTTCATCATATCCTGGGCTTCCGGATAACCGGTAGCCGTAGTCACGACATTGACCTGCGGGGTAGCGTCAAGCAGGCGGACATAGTGGCGGCTCAGTTCACTATGAGAATGATCGACAACGGCAACCGGAACTTTACGGACCAAGTCGGGAGCGTACATATAATTGTAAAGCAAGCCGTAAACAAAGATGCCGCCCATCAGTACAAGCAGGATGGCATAGCTGCCGGCAATCGTCTTGAACTCATCGTGTATAACAGATATTACCTTCATATTCATATTTCTTTTTTTAAGAGACGAGATGCCTCCACATCTCTTCGTTCACAATCGCTTTCTTCAGACGAGGCAACATCAGCAGCGCAGGAAGAAGGAAGCAGAGCAGCGCAACGTAATTCATCCAAGTCCAAGCAAAGCCGTAATCCCCATAAAGCAAGTTCTGGTATATCTCAGTGAAGTGGCGAACAGGGAACAAGTAGGAGGCATAATACACCGGAGCGTACATCGAGGGCACGGGAAAAGTCACCCCTGACAGCGTTGCACCGAGCGAACCGACCATCGACACGATACTGATAATGATACTAAGCACGGGAAAAACGGAAAAGATGAAGACCGCCAACGCTTGTGTCGAGACGACAAACAAGATCGCCGTTAGGTTGAGCGGCCAGAAACCGCATGAGAACGGTATGTGCATAAGGCCGAACATGACGTAGTTCGCCAATATGCTCATCAGGCTAAAGATAACGGTATAGGGCAACAGCTTTCCCACTACCGCCGTCAGGATATTGCCGCCTGCTGTTGAGAGCCACTCCGCCCCTGTCCCGAACTTGACCTCACCACCAATAACATAGACCGTTGTCAGCAGGATAATGACCTGGAAAAGGATAAAGAAGAAAGGATTGCTCAAGTAGACCGAATAGTCCAGATCGGGATTGAACAGAGGATGACTGCTCGCCTTGACGGGGAGCAGAAAGGTGGCAACCCGCTCCTCCCCGATACCCAAGGCGGTGGCTTGCATTACGACCGGAGCCATCGAAAGTTGACGAAGGACGGCTTCGAAAGCGCCGCGCACCTCACCGCCTACGCTCAGAAGAGCATAATGGTAGTAGTAGGCAAGCGTCGCCTGCCGTCCAGCTATAGCATCAGCCGTGAAGCCGGTGGGGATCACGAGGTAGCCGTATATCTCTTTCGATTGGGTAGCACACCGGGCTGCCGTCTCGTCGACATAGCGGTGTGTAACCTTGAAAGTGGGAACGGCTTCGACAGTCCGCACGACTTCCCTCGACATGGAGGTATTGTCTTCATCGACGACACCGACGGGTATGTTCTCCATCTGTCCGTTTCCGAAGATAGTGGACATGAAGAAGATACAGAACAGTGGCAGCACGACGCACACCCCGAAATAGAGACGTCTCGAGACCATCCGTACAAGTTCTCTTCGAAAAACCCGAACAAATTGACAATTCATCACACTATTCTTAAAATTGTTCATTATCAATTATCCATTGTCAATTCAACCAATACCGACATTCCAGGGCGCAGCCCTTCCACCTTTCTTACAGGCAGAGCATGTACCTCGAACGTACGAAGATCGTAGCTGCCCGTCTGCTTAGTCGATTTCCAAGTAGCAAAACTACCTAAGGGGCTGACATAATTGATCTTGAATTCGATGTTCTTCTTGTCAATAGCCGGGATATCGGCAACAAACGTCCCTCCCATCGGAAAGAACGGCAGGCGGTCTTCACGGACATTCAGTACGATATGCACGTCGTCAAGCACGATCAAGTTCATGATAGGCATCCCTGCTCCTACCAGCTCTCCCCTTTTCGGGAAGATTGTCGATATCTGGCCGGATTCCGGGGCTGTCAAGCGGGCGTCCTGCAAAAGGGCTGCAACCTCTTCGACCGTGCCTTTAGCTGCGTTCACCAAAGAGCGGGCACTCTCTCTATCCTGTATTTGGGCGCCGTCGAGCGCCATCTGGTATTGGTTCCAGGCCGCCCGTTCACCGGCTACGGCAGCATCATATAAAGCTTTCACTTCGTCTCGCCGTTGCGAAGAAACAACGCTGTCCCTATACAGGACTTCAATACGGTTGTAGGTGGTCTTTGCCAGTTCGAGGTCCGACTTCGATTTGTTCCAAAGCTGCTGGACAGTGGCAATGATCTGCTTGCGCGTTCCCCCGTCTACCTTCTGGTTTTGGAAACGGGCGATACTTTCGAGAGCGTTCACTTGCTGGTATTTGGCAAGCGCTTCAGGGCTGTTGATGACAACAAGGGTGTCTCCGGCCTTTACATTCTGTCCTTCCTTTACTAGGAATGTATCGATACGGCCAGGCAGTTTTCCGGAGATACGTATCTCGGTTGCTTCGATTTGTCCCTGCAAGATCACAGGTTTATCCTTCAACAAGAACATACCCACGAAAGACAGGATGATTACGGCAATCAGCACTACTATAAAGGAGATCGCCAGATATTTCTTCGATTTGTCCATGATTATACGGTTTTATGTTTATAAGATCTCTGTTTTACCGTCCATCCGGTATTGGTGGAAAGCTTCGGGAATACCACAAATGGACAGGAGATTGGCAAGCGCCACATCGTATTGGTAGTAGGCGAGCAAGAAGGCGGTCTTCACCTTCGAGAGCACCACCTCAGCGTCTACCACATCCGACGAGGTCGCCATTCCTTCCTTGAAGGATTTCTCGCGGATACGAACCAGTTCGTTGCTCATCTCAAGCGTAGTATTTAACGCCTTGACATTGTCCATCGCATTCTGCATCTGGGAGTAGAACTTATCGACTCCTACCTGCAAATCGGTCACGGCTTTCTCTTTCCCGATGGCTAACGACTGACTGGTCAGACGTGCCTGCCGGATACGTTTTTCCCGGTCGAGTCCGTCGAAAATGTTCCAGGTAAAGCCAACCCCGATCATCGTGCGCGGCATGAGATATTTGTCGACTCCATCCGCATAGAGAGTCTGCTTGCCGATCAGGGCGATATTGGGGAGATAACCTGAACGACCGATCTTCAACTGGTCGCCGGCGATATTTTCCTGTAGCTTCAGTTGGTTGACCAAGTAATTGTTAAAAGGGATCATCTCCTTGAAATAGTTGGCCGAGGGGATACTCTCGTTGATAAAAAGGGAAGTCGTCGTGCGGATCACCTGTTCTTCTCCTATGTTGATCAAGCTCTTGAGTGCCTGACTGGCGACTTCGAGGTCTTTCCGGGCGGATTCGAGTTCGCGCTTCGCCTCTTCCATGCTTACCTGGGCTACAAGACGCTCAGCCCGGTTGATCATCCCTTGTTGCTCTAACTTCAAAGCCTGGTCGTAATGGATTTTCAGGGAGTTGTAAGTTTCCGTCTTGACCTCGACAACCCGCTGGCCGAGACGTAAGCCAAAATAACTTTCGATCAGCAAAGCCTGTTGGTTCGCGCTTACCTGTTCGCGGTTGACTTCGGCAACGGAGACAAGTTTCTTGCCGATCTTGCCAGCATAGATGCGCTTGCCGCCAGTAAAAATGGGCCAGGTCAAGTTTGCATCGATCGACGTGACATTTTGCGAGATGAGCGGCAACGTCAATGTGTTTTGTCCGATCTTATCGAGAAGTGATGAGATAAACTGGTCGTTGGGCAGGATGGAATGGACATATTCTTTCGCCGGATCGGTGAACTGGTTCAGGGATTGGCGTACCTCGATCGGGTTTGACATATGCACATAAGCTCCCGCAGCACTGATAGTGGGATACCAAAAAGCATTGAGCTTCTGGTGTTCATTCTTCGCCAGCTCCACTTCCTTCCCGGCAATCCTGAGGCTTTTGTTCTCGCTTCGCAAGAGCGTAAGAGATTGCTCCAGCGACAAATCCATCGGCTCTGTCTGGGCAGAGGAAAAGGCAGGAAGAAACCACAGCAGGGCGATGCTGAAGTGAGTAAAGTTACAAATCATAAATGTGTCTAAATTTAGTTTGTGCGAATTTTATGACTTATAACAAGGCGATCGCCTTTATTGTTCCCCAGCTACTACCGTTTCTTCTTAAGGTCAGGCAAGAACCACGTGACCAATCCGATAAGGGGCATATAGCCACATACGTTATAAACCGCCTCTATGCCATACCGATCAGCCATATTCCCCAACACAGCCGATGCAATCCCCGCTACCCCAAAGGCAAAACCGAAAAAAAGACCGGAGATCAGACCTAATTTATACGGTAATAATTCCTGTGCATACACTAGAATAGCCGGGAAAGCCGACGACAAGGTCAAGCCGACACAGAAGCTGAGAACCGTCGTCAGATATAGGTTTTCCACGTGAGGCATGATTAGTGTAAACGGGGCTGCCCCTAAGATAGAAGCCCAGATCACGTACTTCCGTCCTACCCGGTCACCGATCGGTCCGCCTAACAGCGTTCCAATTGCCGTCGCAATCAGGAAAACAAAGAGATAAAGTTGAGAAGCTTGCACACTGACCCCGAACTTATGAATCAGGTAAAAGGTGTAATAGCTATTCAAACTCGCCATATAAATATATTTGGAGAAGATTAGGATCAACAGGATCGCTATCGAGAATACGGTCTTTCCCATCGGGAGTGGTCTGCTGACACTCGTCTTAAGCGTTTCTCCTTCCGCTTTCCTCAACCGGAGCAGGAAACTTTTATACCAATGCCCAACAGGGATCATCACCATAATCGCAGTAAAAGCCAGGATCGTAAACAAGGCGATATGCCTCCGCCCGTAGGGGGCGACAAAAACGGCTGCAAGCAACGGTCCCAACGATCCTCCCAAGTTTCCTCCGACCTGGAACAACGATTGCGCCAATCCTCGCTTTCCACCCGATGCGAGTGAAGTCAACCGGGAGGCCTCCGGATGGAAGACCGACGAGCCGATCCCTACCAATGCCACCGAACAAAGGACTAATGGCAGCGTATTGGCAAAAGCCAAGCTCAACAACCCCACAAGCGTAAAACTCATCCCTGTCGGCAACGACCATGCCGAGGGCCATTTGTCAAAAAAAAGTCCAGTCAACGGCTGACATACGGATGCAGCCGACTGGTAGACAAGCGTTATCAACCCGATCTGGGCAAAGCTCAACCCTAAATCTTCCTTAAATAGTGGATAAACAGCCGAGATAACGGACTGTAATGTGTCATTCAAGCAGTGACATATGCTCAAAGCGACCAGTATACGGAAAGTGATCCCCGTAGTGGCCTGTACCTTGTTCTGTTCCATTAATTAACCTCATTGCCTCTTTCGATTACAAAAGTACATATAAAAAAGAGATCTGTCAGAAAGATTGTTCGAAATATCCGATTTAACACTTACATTTTAATACAACGCCAAGATTACAGACTAACTGATAGCCTTTTAAGGTCTATTTGACCATAATTTATGAAACTTTCGTTTAGTATATTTGTAGTTCTTTATGTAAAAGGGCGTGAGCCAAACCCGATATGAGTTGTTTTATATTCGAAGTCGAATACAAAAGCATGAATAATGATTCTTTAGCTTAGTTTACTGCCCCCGGAGTCGAAAAGGATTTTTGCATCCATCTCTCCCGAAACCTACGCCAATTTCCCTATCTCCCTTATCGCCTTGATGTAGAGGTCAGTTTCACTCCGGACAGTATCTAAGTTCAAATAGAAAAGGCTACTCTTCCTCCCCTCCCGGTACATGAAGAATAAAGGTGGTAGCACCGATCGTTACAATGGCGCCTTCTCCAACCCGCACCTGTTCTTTCTTTCCGACAAGTACGCTGCACAGAAATGTTCCGGTAAGACTCGGGAAATCGCGCAATGTATAAATGAGCTTTCCTTCCTTATCTTCTTTCACATTGATCACACAATGTTTACGCCCCATGCTAGGATCGCTCGTGATGATGGGGACATCGACCCCGTCAGTATCTTTATTGCGGCGGCCGATCACGTTATCGCCCATTACAAGTGGAAGTTCCTGTTTGAATCCAAAGACATTTTCGATTACCGTAATATAGCCGCAGGAGAAGTCAGGTTCCTTCACCTCTTTTTCCTGTCCCGATTCGGTACGGACTATTTTTCGTCCTAACTTGATCTTAAACTGAGAACCACATTGCGGGCATACGAACGCCAACACTTTACCTTCCGGATATTTCGTTTCGTCAAACGCTAACTGATTATCACACTTGGGGCAGAAAACTCTCTTCATATCTTATTTTTGGATATCGACATATAATTCTGCGCAAAGATACGGTTTTTATTCATAAATAGATTTCATCTCGCAGGTGAAAGAAAGAATATTGGATGCGATTTGGGCTTGATCCGGAATCGCATCCTGTGAATTCTGACAAATTTCCTTTTATAGTTCCTTAATTAAGGAGTAAATTAAAATCGATAAGCAAATCCCAAATTAAAAACAGCTTGATCAAAATCACTAACTAACTGATATCGCAATTCGAAATTCATAATCCAATTATTTGTCAACACAAAATCGGCTCCACCACCAATATTCACTCCTACTCTACATTCATTATGATGGTCATCGTCCTTGTCAATATGAATATGATCTCCATCCACATCTATATCAAATCCATCGCCCAAATCAAACATCCAATTGGAAAATGTAAAACCAAATAAAGGATATAATTTGACACTCCTCCCCACAGGACATAAGTAATGAAGATTCATATTCACGTCCAACATACTAACATTGTCATTTTCTATAAAATAATTCAAAGACGGTTCGAGACGTATGGGGTTAGTTATGTTATATTGGTATTTCAACCCTAAACCAATACTTTCAATTTCTGTCCCATAACTCAATCCGAATCCAATCGCTTGTCTGCCTTTTTGAGCATAAATGTTACTCAACATAACAAACAATAGTCCTAAAAAAATTAAAATCTTTCTCATTTCAATATACTTTTATATCTATAAATGTTAATCATCATCGTCATCCCAATCATCATCGTCATAGCCATCGTGCCATTTATGATGTTTATGATGTTTGTGGTGTTTATGTTTTTTATGATGCTTATAATGGTGTTTATCGTGATGATCACAATACGAGCAATAATGTTCATGCCAACAGTTACTATGATAATGAATCCTGTCATAAAAAGGCTTGTAACATGTTGATCCCGGTCTTATACCT
>OGFA01000171.1_pt1 | contig 21407 bp, 26 predicted proteins | sample 1570881 | NCBI WGS metagenome assembly OGFA01 (sample SAMEA2582054, study PRJEB24529) | metagenome | biome: Human gut stool | place: China | collected 2011
ACGACATTATGAACATACGTTACCCAATATACGAGGGAGTTTATCGAATACTTACCGACAAATTCACAATCAATTCCATAATAATATAAACGTTTCAAAGGTTAAAATCCTGATGGCGGATAAATATAGTTGTTTTTATCGGAAAAGACCTGCAAGTCATTCCCTTTTGAAGAAAATTTAAACAGGGACTAAAATCCTGTTCAATTCCTGCTTGCTACTTTCTCGGGGGCATTTAAATATTTCACATTTTCGTTCCCCTTGCCATCTGATGCCGTCTGATGACATTTACAGACACCTTTTTGGAGGAAAGGGATTCCATCCCTATTTTCGTACCGGACAAAAAAGAGAAACCTATGGAAATCGTAACCATTGAAGCGCAGACATTTTTGGAAATGAACAGGGCCTTGGAAGCCCTTGCAAAAAAAGTGCGGGAAATATGCGGGGAAAATTCCCAGAGTATGGATGACTGGATAGACAACCAGGAAGCATGTATGCTGATGGGAGTCTCCCCCGGAAAACTGTTACAGCTCCGAAGACGCAGGGCAGTCCCTTACAGCCATATAGACCGTAAAGTATATTACAGGCGTCAGGACATCATCCGCTTTATGGAAAATACGATTCGTCAGGTAATCCTTTAATCGGCAAGATACAATGGCACAATCCCTATTGACCAAGGAAAGTCCGGAAATCAGGCAGTTTTTCCGGAACATTGACACATTGTCCCACCTTCTGGACATACGGGCAGAAAAGTTCCGTCCGCTACTGAACGGCGACCGTTACATGACGGACAGCGAGCTTGCCGGAAAACTGAAACTGACACGAAGGACACTGGCGGACTACCGCCTGAACGGAAAAATACCCTATTACAAGATAGGAGGCAAATTATTGTACAAGGAGAAAGATGTCCTGGCATTGCTGGAAAGCAACCGGATGGAAGCGTTCGACTGAATCCTGTACCGCCTCTGCCTACCGGACGGCTTCTCTTCTCCATGGCAGACCGCCATTCATATCGTATTTCAATTCTTACCTGCAAAGGTCGCCTTTTGCCTTCGATTGGGCAAGGCGGTCCTTCGGACTGGTTGGAAGGAAAAAATCATCCTCGCTTCGCTCCGGTATTTTTTCCTTCCAAGCCTTGCGCAATCACGGCAAAAAGCAAACCGGGGCATATAAGAAATGGAAATACCGGCTTTTGCCAAGCCGGTCATGTTTAATCAAAAAAGAAAGATTATGGTTCAAACGAAAGAAATGAAAAATTACAAAACGGAAGTGGCGGACAACAACCGGATTGAATATCTCCACTTTTTCGGAATAAAGTACCCGTTCATCGAAATTGACGGAATGAAAATTGCCTCTGACGAACTGGAGTATGCCATACGGAACCACCCGAACTCACCGGAAGGATTTGAGTTGATGGAAGAAACAGACTGTTTCCTGCCCGAAAAGGAACTGCTTAGGCTGGATGAAAAAACAGTCCGGATGTATATGCCTGCCTGAACAGGAAATACAGACCCTTACTCCAACGTGAGGGAATATACGGTTTAAAACACCCCAAAGAGATGTCCCGGGAGGGATATCTCTTTTTTATTCATGGACAATATCAAAACTGGAAAATATGTTATACTACCAAATTAAAAACTACGAAGATTTCAAAAAACGGTTCGGACTTACAACAAGGGAAAACGGAGTGATATCCAGAAAGAACAAAATATTGCTCGGACATTTAAAGAATCCCCTGTTGCTCCGGTATTGTTTGAAACACAACGATTACAGCCTGTTGCACATATCCGATATGGCAGACTTGCAGAAAAAAGTTACCGAGGCTGTCAAGGAGTCCGGAAGGAACGACGGAAAGCTTACAAACAAGGTGGAACTGATAGGGGAAACCTATCACTCCGGATTGTACAGGACAAATGAATCCAAAGGGATTTGCGAAGATATGGACAGGTTTTCAGTCTGTTATATCAATGTTGAACGGAACCGGACCTTCAAAATGAAATCCGGAAAATTCATGAGGACGCTTATCCTTGAAACGGAGATTGGAAAGCTGCTTTCCCCGGGAATCCTGAACTGGCTTTCCGGAGATGTCTTCACCCGGCAATGGTACACCTATGCCTATAGGCATGATTCCGGTCTGAAACTGCATGTGGACAACCGGTTTGACAAGATATATGACTATTGGAAATGCAAGGGTGATTTCGGTTCCTGTATGACGGGCAGGAACAGGGATGAGTTTTATGCCTATTCTGTGAATGCCAAGGCCGCCTATATCACAGACGAACATGATTATATCATAGCAAGGGCAATCCTGTTTACAGACGTGACAGACCAGCACGGTAAAAAATGGAGGTTGTTGGAAAGGCAATACGCCTCCAATAAGGACGACACGCTGAAAAGGCTGCTGATTGACAAGCTGATTCATGGAGAATATATAGACGGATATAAGGTTATCGGCGCATCATGCCGTGATGCGGATGCTTTTGTGGACATTTCCGGAAACTCCCTTAAAAATAAGAAGTTTGAAATCGATTGCCGATTGGATATACACGACACGCTCTCTTATCAGGATTCCTTCAAATGGTATAATCATAGTAAGAAAAAAGCCTATAATTATGAACCGGAAGAATATTCTCACGACCTTGACACCACAGACATCAACCTCAATGGGGATGAGGACGGGGATGAATGGGATGACTATCATGGATATTATTGTGAAGAAACCCGGCTGTGCTACAGGAACGGTACGCAAACCCATGTGGATACGGAAAACCTGAACGATTTTGTATGGATAGAATCAATATACGAATACCACCATGATGATGACTGTACAACTTGTGATGAATGTCAGGAATGGATATTGCACAGGGATGCCCTGCAATCGCACCTGACCGGCGAGAAGTACTGTTGTGGCAAGTGCATGGAAAAAGCGGAGAAGGAATTCAAGCGGAAGAACTGGTATTATTCCGAATACGACGATGAATGGTTTGAAAAGGAGGACGACATCACCCGGATTCAGGTATGGACGGATGCGGAAAACAAGTATAAGGATACAAGCATCACCGCCGGGACATTGGACAAATTGGTAAAGGACGGAAAGGCATGGATATTTGGCAAAGAGGCGTTTGATACGCTCAATCCCGGCACCGACCTTCCCTATGGTTACAAACTTAATGAAAAAGAACATGAATACACAATTGCTAAAAAAGCTGTATAGCATTCACAGCCCGAGCGGAAAGGAACAGGATATGATACGTTTCCTCCGTTCCTATATCGGAACACTCCCCGGTGACATATCCGTCTCACAGGACCGATACGGAAATCTTTATGTGATAAAAGGGACGGGGGAAAACTATCCCTGCCTGGTCAGCCATATCGACCAGGTGGCACACTGCCACCACTCCAAGGATTTCAAGGCGATAGAGACAAAGGACATCATTTTCGGCTATTCCCCGGGCAAACGGCGGTTTGAGAATCCGGGGGCGGATGACAAGAACGGAATATTCATCTGTCTGGAATGCCTGAAAAAATACGATACCATTAAAATAGCCTTCTTCAAAGAGGAGGAAACCGGATGCGCGGGCAGTTCCAACGCATACATGCCCTTTTTCAACGACGTACGGTTTGTCATCCAGCCCGACCGGAAAGGCAATTCCGACCTGATTACAAGCATCGGTTTCTCGGAACTTTGTTCGGATGAGTTCATAGAAGCGGTAAAGCCTGAAGAATGGGGCTATAAGGAGAACAACGGGCTGTTGACCGATGTAATGGTCCTGAAAGGGAACGGGCTGGATGTCAGCTGTATCAATCTGAGTTGCGGTTATTACAACGCCCATTCAGACCAGGAGATAACGGTCAAGAAAGACCTGATGAAAGGCCTGTTGTTTGTAGAGCATATCATTGAGGATTGTACCGCTGCCTATCCGCATACGGGCATATTCAATGACCGCTATGAATGCGAGGATGAAATCCATGACATCCTAAGACAAGATCCGACACTGACGCCGGAAGACCTTCAATATATGTATGCCACTAATTTCCCGCACTTGAAGCCGGAAGATTACGAAAGGATTTGCCAAGACTACCGGACATTGTGGGCGGGAAACGAACAAGACAGGGAACATCCCTAACCCATATTTACAGGACAATACAACCATTACGGACTGCAACCGGTATAATCCAAGCCTATTGGATATATCCGTTTTGGTTGTACTGTCAAAAAAATATCAAAAGAGTGGCGGCAAGCGGCTTTTCACAAACCGACATCCCGCAACTGCAAGTAAAGATAATCAGAAAAGAAGAAATTATTTTTTGGACTCTTCCAGAGAGAGCTTGCGGAACTCCTTCATCAATTTTTCCAATTCCAACGAAGCTTTGCGGGCACGAGTACCTGCGGCCTTGTTATTCTTTTCAATCTGAAGCGCAGCATCTGTAGAAAATGCGGCATATACATCCTGTATTTGAGTCAACAATTCGTTCATATAAATCTTTATTTAATTAATAATCGGTACAAAAATAACGAAAATAATCAAGAATGAAAATGATTCTGTAGTTTTATTATTCAAAATGACATTCAATTCCCCTTTCACATAATCCTTCCAACAATCATACGTTTCATCGCTTACGGCACAGATATTCATTCAAATCCTTATAACCGGCATATTCCTGTGAAAGGTCATGTACGTGGCCGCCATATTTTTCTTTCATCGCCATCATCGTACTATTTCCAGCAGTATCATTATCCAGACAACTGTAAATGTCATCATATCGTGAAAGAAAGGGAAAAGCCTTCGGCAAGTTGCTGACGGAGTTCAGCACCAGGCAATCCCCCTTCGGCCAAAGAGGAAAGGCCGGCTCAAAAGACAGATAGTCCATAAATCCCTCGAACACATAACACCTGCCCGTTTCCTGTCCATTCGTGACGCAAGTAATATCCTTGGGGGAGATACAAGCCTTAAAAAACCTGTTCCGCACCTCATACCCACCGGAAATATTGGGAAAGGCAATGGCAAAATAATTTTTTCCGTTCCGCTTGAAAGAAGCCTCCCGGCATATTTTCCCCGCCGTTTCCACATCAATGCACCGTTCCTTCAGATAAGCAAGCAATATGCGGTTGGCAAGTGGCCTGATTCTCAACTCCTGAAAGGCGGGCATCGCCTCTTCAGCAGGACAGGAAATTGTAATCGGTTTCAAAACCGCCCTTTTATCTTCAATACACCGCAGTACATGACTTATATCATCTGTCCGGTAAATTTCCTTAGCCAGGGTAATAATATCCCCGCCCTTCCCCAGACCGAAATCATACCACAATTCTTTCCGAAAGTCAACTTTGAAGGATGCCTCTTTTTCTGTCCGGAAAGAAGACTTGTACCACACACTGTTCCCGCGTTGTATGACCGGGTGATGCCCCAGTCCTCCTAAAAAATCAACAAGCCTGATTTTCTTTGCTTCCTGTATGTTCATAGCATGACATTTTTCATGAACCGACTCACTGTTACTACACAAGACAAAGAACAGATTAATACCTGGAATGAGAAAAACAAAGTCGTCAGATGTCATCAAAAGTCGTCAGATAACATGTGGCAATAGAACCGACAGGCTACATTACCTCTAAAAATGACCAACCGCACAACTTTATCACACAGTACGCAGCCCTCCTGTTGCTTATCCCTCCAAATCCATTTTTTTACGCGGATGCTTGGAAGACAAATATCTTCTTTTCCTTTTTATATTCTATATTTATAACAAAATTATGAGTGAATTTATTAATTAAGGATAAAAAGATACTTTTAGTTACATATTAGCCCTCGCTTTTTCCAATATATCCAATTTGAATTTATTGAAAGGATATTTATAAATCTCATCTCTTCTCAAATGAAATCCCCAATCATCAAATTCTTTTTTTATTAAACTGGCTGGTATGGATAACATATTCAAATAATCAAAATAAGTGTCAGGATACCTGTTTAATTTTCGAATTATGGAAATTACAGTCTCCCGATTCTGTATTGTATTATATCGACCATTCAGGTTTAACAATGCATTATAACCAACTTCTTTATCTCCAGCTGTTAATATATCCACATCGCTGTTTTCCGCATTTTCCCAGTGGGACTTTAAGTTGTAATCAAAGAAAAAATTCCTATCTTGATACTCGTATGGATTGATTATACGCATTGAGGTTAAGCTTGCATCCCCTTTATTTGATGTAACATCTTTATTACTCTTATGCTGAACATCGTTACAAGAAGGACAGCTTGGTATCAAATTATAAAAAGATAATCCCAACATTGGGTAAATTTCTTTGGGGTAAAAATGATCCAATACTCCTTTTTCTGTCTGAGACAACGCTGTTGCAGGAGTATAATGGATATCTGCCATATTGCAATAAGGACAGGTTCCCACTTGGCTTTGTCGGTAAAAACCATCCTTATTAAATATATCATCTTCATATCCAAAAATAATGAAGATATGATAAAGGATACGGTTCAATTTCTTTTCAGGGTTAAAAGCATCCGGATGCAGTTGTGAGATTATATCTCTTAATTTATCCGGATGGGATACTATAAGCTCCTTCAAGTTTTCTTCATTAGACAAATGCCTCAATAAATCTTCGCAAAGTTTATCTCCATGAATAGCTATTTTTACTTTCCTCATTATTCTATGCTTACCCGATAGAAAATGATGAATATCAGCCAATAAACGTTCTTTTACATCATTGAAATGCTGCAACGCTAATCTTTCTGTATTTTTAGTTATTTTCAGTGGATACATTATTTCCCAATTTTTTATCAAGAATATTTTTAAGAAAGGTATCACCAACCAATTTGACGTATTTATTAAGATTCCTCTGATTAATTTGAGTTTGTCCGTAACAAACGGACATATCAAAAGAGGCATCGTTCATTATCTTATCCATTAAACTATTAATAACCTCATAGGACACTTTTCCAATAGCACTTTCCTTTAGGAAAAAACTGAAACGAAGGAGGTCATACATATTGGCTCCAAAAGATTCTTTCAGTTTCTCTTTTACTTCTGACGTGACAGACTTGCCTTGTTCTAAAAAAAGAATATTTTCCATTGGAATATCACTAAGCACAAATGGTGAATGGGTAACAAGCAATATGTCTATCCTAAAATTCTTATCAATATTAAGTTTGTTCAAATACTCAATTAAAGTAGCTATTAAAACACGCTGATATTCAGGATGATAATACTGTTCTATTTCTTCCAAAATTATCTGTACACAATTATACGGCTTTCGATTTTCAGCATATTTTATGGTATATATATTATGCACATGATACAATATCGAGCTCATTGAGTAAACCAATTGTCTTTCTCCTGAACTCAAATCAGTTATATTAACAACTCCATGTCGCCCTTTATCCGTTCTATAAGATAAATAAAAACTGGTCTTGAAGATTGGCGGAGGTAACAAATACATAATTTTATCTATCTGAACAGATGAATCCGACCTTTTCTTTAAGAAAGGTTCCAAATCGCTCCAATAATATCTCCCTTCACGATAATAAGGGTCATCCAAATAATAAAGAATCTGATGAATCTTCAATGTTATATGACTTTCATCCTTTATTAACATAGTCACAACTTCATCAAATGGGTTTTCTTTTTTAGAGTTGTCCTTGAAATAGACTTGGAAGAAGGAGTATTTAACAAGGATGGACATTGTTTTATAGACAAGGTATTGATAGCAATATTCTGAATATTCATTGTTTTTGTTAAGAAACGAAAATCTTTTTACCCAAGCCTCCTTGATTGATTTTTCCATATCCTCCCAGCTCATATCCTTTATTTCAGCCAAATAGGGATAATAGTCTTTTATCGCATGTTTGATTTTTTGCGATACACCATCTTTATCCAATTTGATTGCAAAAGATTTAATGTCATAATCAGGATGAAAACGAATAGAGTGGTAAAGCTTGAAATAAGAAAAAAAGGCTATGGAACGTTGTTCTGCCAGTTCGGTTTCTACATTGATATCAATATTACCTCGTTCTCTGAAAGGATTCAAAACAATAGGCGTTCTGTAACCGTCATTTTTATGGAAAAGGGCTTCTATCCAAAACTTTTTCTTATATCTACCCATGATTTCAGACTGATATTCCTGTGAGTTATAGGCATAATGTGAGTAATTAATGACAATCGTATAAAATAGAGATTGTAAATCCTCACTATTTTTTCCCATTATATTGCCACGTTCATCTGTCCATGAAAAGCTATCGTTAGAAATTGTAATTTTATAAATGACATTGTCCTTTTCATAATATAATTCAGCATTCAAGCGTCTTACGGGAACCAATGACTCAGCAGCGTATGTTCCGGATTGTTCTCCTAATATATAAAAAGACAAATTATTTATAATCCGGATAATTAATTCTACGATTGTACTTTTTCCACTACCGTTCATTCCGACAATAGCATGCAGACTAATATTGGATGCATATAAATTATCCGGAACTTGCTGTTCACTTTTTATCACTTTCTCATCTTTAAATTCATAATTATTGTAAAATGTATAAAAAGTATCAGACTTTAAGTTCTTTATTACATGTTTATTACATCCTTTCAATGGTCGTACACCAATGATTTTAAATGTTTTCATATACTTTCTTGTTATTCAAATTATGTAATGAGCGATACAATCAACGTGTTGTGATACGATTCGTCTTGTCATTTGCAATAAATGCTTAATTCATTAAATTACAAGCACCGACATCACTTTATACCCTTCATGTCTTCCTGCAACAAAACTAGCGAAATTTCCTAAAATTATAAATATATACAGCAAAATTTCATATTGCCTCTTTAAAAAAAATCAATAAAGATTTGCGGCAATCGAACCTTTTGCTTATCTTTGCGGCGTCAAAGAGATAATGATTGTTGAATTGATAAAGAAAAGCAATGAATTTAGTGTAAGGCTAATTCAATGGCTTTCATAAAAGATAAAGCAAGAATGTGCAGTCATTCAAGGAATTAGAATAAACCAAAGCAAAAGGTTCGATTCCTGGTGGCACCACTTTTCAAGAAAGAAAAACGATGTAAATCCCTGAATTTCAAAGAGGTTCGGGGATTTTTCTTTTCCAAGAATAGGCAAAATCAGTGGGATTAGAGCAAACTATACGTCCTTATTCAAGGGACTGTTTTTAAAAAACCGAAATGTTCCACTGCGAGGTATTTACTTCATTCTTTTACAACATGTTGCGCTATTTTACATAACAGGGTTCTCGGTTCGATTTCCTAACTTTGTATCATTAAAAATTGAGCCGTATGGAAAGAAAAAGATTCAGCGTGTTGTTCTTCATCAAGCGTAGCAAACTGTTAAAAAACGGGGAAGCACCCGTGCGTGTGCGTGTCACTTATGACCGCCTATACGTAGAACTTCAACTAAAGCGGAGCGTAAAAGTCCCACTTTGGTCGCAGGAAAAAGAGAAATCGACAGGCAAAGACCGAAACTCCGTGGAACTTAACCATTACATTGACGCCCTGCGTGTGAAATTCTATCAGATTTACCAAGACTTGGAACTGGAGGGAAAGATTATCTCCGCACGTGCCATAGTGAACCGCTATCAGGGAAAGGACGAGACTTTCAAGACATTATACAATGTGTTCAAGGAGCATAACGACAACTGCCGGAAGCTAATCGGGACGGACTATGCCGACATCACCGTAAGACGTTACGATAACTGCTTCAAATATCTCATGGAACTGGTTAAACGGGATTACAAGGTAGATGATATGCTACTGCGTGAGGTAAACGGGGAACTGGTGCGTAAATTCGATTTATACCTAAAGACGGAGAAACATTGTGCACAGAACACCGTTATCCGGTACATGAAATGCTTCAAGAAAGTGATAAACCTTGCCATTGCCAACGAGTGGCTGACAAAGAACCCATTTGCCGGAATCAAGTTTCACGAGGTAGAGGTAAACAAACAGTTCCTAAGCCAAGCCGAGATAAACCGGATATGGCAGAAAGAGTTCAGGATTGAACGGCTGGAACTGGTACGGGATGTTTTTATCTTTTGCGTATATACCGGGCTGGCATTCATAGACGTGTATAATCTGCGCCCCGAACACATTTCGGAGGACAGTAACGGCAACCTGTGGATAGTGAAACCCCGTGAAAAGACAAACAACCTCTGTAACATCCCGCTTTTGAGCATTCCCAAACAGATACTTGATAAGTATAAGGATAACCCCTACTGCATGGATAAAGGAACTTTGCTGCCCGTTCCCTGCAATCAGAAGATGAACAGCTACCTGAAAGAGATTGCCGACCTGTGCGGTATCAAAAAGAACCTGACCACGCACACAGCCCGCCACAGTTTCGCATCGGTTATCGCACTGGCTAACAACGTGTCACTGCCGAATGTGGCTAAAATGCTGGGGCATTCATCCACCCGAATGACACAGCATTATGCGAAAGTATTAGACCAAACGATATTAAGGGATATGCAAGCCGTTGAGAAACGATTAAAAAATAATAAATCATAATTATTGCTAATAAAAAGGCTTTATATGTATAAAAAATGTACTAACAATCAAGTTGTCATGTTTAATATAATAACTTGATAATAAAGTACTTATGTTAGTCATATACTTCTCCCTATAATTATAAATAATTATAGGGAGAAGTATATGACAGAAAAATTCATTTTCAAATATAAATTGTTATCTTTGCAGCGATATAATAAAGGCTTGAGCATATGACTATCACACTTGAAGGATTCCATGGTACTGATAATGCTCTTGTTGATAGTATATTAAGTAATGGATTAAGACCATCATTAGGTGACAAAGAATGGCTAGGAGATGGGGGATATTTTTTTGTACAAGGGATAAATCTTGAGCCCGAAAAACAAGCAGAACAATGGGCTGTTATTAGTGCTTGGGATAATAGAGCAAAAAAGAACAAATACCTATCATATGCTGTTCTACGTGGAGTAATAGAAGTTAAAGAAGAAAATTTTTTAGACCTTACGACGGCTGATGGTATAGAAATATTAAATTATATACAAGAAAAATGTACTTCTAAATTAGCTGAAATAGGGCAAAAATTGCAATACATTGATGGCTATTTAATAAACTTTGCAAGAGGTGAAAAGCTTTTTGATATAGAAGTTTCAAAAGGGAATTTTTATATCAAAATTAGAAAGGAAGATAGAGTTTTTAAATTATCCCGCAGGACTCCTAATTGCACCATTTGCTCAGTATATAATCCTCAAAAAAATATTGTCAACATAGAAATAACTAAGAATGGGAGGATTTAATTATGAAATTAGATAATAATCTAAAAGAAAGAATAGATAAATATTTTGCCGAAATATCAGCAGAAGAATTATATTATATCCTTACCGATAAATATAATCTTACAAACGGTGATGAAATTCTTATAAATAAAGGAGAATTTCAAAATATAAATGATACTCTCTCTAAAGCTTATAGAGAGTTTATATCTTATGCCGCAGAATATAAGATAGCACAAACATTTGAATCCATAAATGTGAAATTTGTGAAAGGCTCCAACGCTATAAAAGATTCTAAAATAGTTTATAATAAAGAGTGTACAATTCCTTTTGCTGCATAAAGATATGAATATACAATTAAAAGAATGGAAAGTAAAGAATTTATCATTTAAAATAAATGATATTCAAATAGAAAAAAAGACAAAGAAGAACTCATTTAATTTGTCAATGGGACATTTCTTTTCTGAAGAAAATTCAAAAGAATTTGGAATAGGTTTTCGCATTAATATAAAAGATGAAGAATTTAACATTTTGATGGAAATGGTATTTTTATTTGAGTTAGAAGAAGATGTTGATGAAAAATTTAAACAATCTGATTTCCTAACAATTAATGCGCCTGCTATTGCATTTCCTTATGTGCGTTCTTATATTTCCAATTTAACATTACAATCAGGATTTTCTCCAATTATACTACCTTCTGTTAACTTTGTAAAACTTGCAAAAAAAAATAAGTAACAAATAAAGGCTACTATTTCAGTAGCCTTTTATTTATATAATAATCTTCCAATAATCTTTCAATCTCGCTTTCCCGATAGATGATTTTTCCCGGAAGCTGCACGTACCCCAGCAGCCCCGTATCCCTGTAATCCTGCAACGTCCGTTTGCTGATGCAAAGCCGCTCGCACACTTCCTCGCCCGTCAGGTAGTGTTCACCGTTCAATACCGGGCGATAGTTCATTACCACATACTCCACGTTTTCCAGCATCCTGTCAAGGGAGGAAAACAGTACCAGCGTAGTTTCGGAATCTTTCGTTATCAAATCCATACGCCTACTTTTTAGAATTGTCCCTTACTTGGCTAAGCAGAAATGTTTCCACGTCCGAAGCCTTGTAGTAAATCTTATTGTTAATCTGCGAATAAGGCAATTTCCCCGTATCACGGTAGGTCTGCATCGTCCGGGCTGAAACATTCAGCAAACGGCAGGTCTCGCAGTTATCCAGCCACTTGTCACGCTTCCTGCGTAAAGGCACGCAGAGCGCATCCACACGCCCCACAAAGTTTTCAAACCTTTGTTTCCAAAGTTCAAAGGTTCTCTTTTCAATCGTCACTATTTCCATAACCGATATATTTATTTTTGTCAATACTCCGTTTTTCTTCACTGGTGCAAATATATAAGACTGAATGACAGGTTGTTTCTTCCTGTCCTCAAATGACCTTGCGTGTCCGAAAATGTCCACCACCACCCCAAGAACAACACGAAAGAAACGAACCGATAACAAAAAACCTGCTTTTTCTCCACTCACTAAATAAGTAAGGTAGTGAACACAAAGCCGTTTTCTATTTGCCGACATTAATTTGGTGCAGAGCGCAGCAAAGCGATTCCAAACGGCTGACGCTTTGTTTTTTACCGATTTTTCTTATTTTATTTGTGGGCTAATTCAAAAAACAAGCACCTATGAATAATCCTTTCGAAGAAATTTTCAAGCGGCTGGAGAACATCGAAAAGATGATTGCCCCGGTCATGGGCACACAGCTCGAAGAACGGCAGGACGGAAAAGAGCCTGTGTTAGTCAAAATATCCGTTGCCAGCGGCATAACCGGGTATTCGGTCAATTACCTGTACCACTTAGCCGGCAAGGGACTGATACCGTGTGTCAAGCGTGGGCGTACCCTGCGTTTCGACATGGAGGAACTCAAAAAGTGGATGCAACAGCAGTATGTCCCGGCTTCTAACAGACTTCCCGATGAAAAAGAAAAGAAGTGACGATGCACGGCATATCGAGGGCTGGCAGTCGAAGAACGAGCGCATCGAAAGCCTGTTGAACGTCCTGTACGATTTCCGGTTCAATACCGTAAAGAGCCGGACGGAATACCGAGCTGCGGATTCTTCGGACTTGTACCAGCCCGTTACGAAATTTGTCCTGAACTCGTTCAGGCGCAGGCTGGACGCAACCGCTGGTATTGTCACCTCTGCCGAGAACATCCGTACTATACTGGAAAGCGACTTCGCAAGAAAGGTGCACCCCATACAGGAGTATTTCAACGCCCTGCCCTTGCTGAATCCAGCCGAACACGGGCATATCGACAGGCTCCTGAACACGGTACAGGTAGCCAACCCTGGCAAATGGGAGGAATATTTCACGAAATGGCTTATCGGTGTGGTAGCCAACGCCATGAACGACACGGGGTGTCAGAACCATACTTGTCTGGTATTGACAGGGGACAAGCAGGGACAGTTCAAATCATGGTGGCTGGACAACCTTTGCCCGACACCGCTTAAGAACTACCTGTTTACCGGGAAGATAGACCCGCAGGGCAAAGACATCCTGACACTGATAGCCGAATACCTGTTCATCAACATTGACGACCAGCTAAAGGAACTCAATAAACAGAACGAGAACGCCTTGAAGAACCTTATCACCACCCCGGCAGTGAAGTACCGCAGACCGTATGATGTTTACATAGAGGAATACCCCCACCTCACCAGCTTCATGGCTTCGGTAAACGGCAACGAGTTTCTGACCGACCCGACAGGCAGCAGGCGTTTTCTGCCGTTCGAGGTACTGCACATAGACAAGCCCACGGCAGAAAGTATTCACATGGATAACGTCTATTCCGAAATCATGTACCTGTACCGTCAGGGTGTACGCTACTGGTTCAATGATATGGAGATTAGAGAATTGCATTTAGCAAATGCGGAATTTGAGGTGCAGACAATCGAGTTTGAAATGCTGATGCAATACTTTGAACAACCGACAGCAGAGGAGGAAAGGAACTGTTTCATGACTACCGCACAGATACTCGCACACCTACGCAATATATCCCCTGTTCAGTTATCCGAAAAAAGATTGGGGGAATCATTGCGGAAAATCGGTTTCAAACGGGTGCAAAAGCGCATAAACAACAACTATTATCCCGTATATGGGTACAGGATAAAGCCTGTTTCGGCTTCCCGTACAGGAGATGATTACGGGTAGAACCCGAATGTAGTAGCTTCTACATTTTCTTTATTATATAAATAACTATCTAATAAACAGCGATTTATTAATTATGTAGTATGAAGTAAGATAGAATCCCAAACTTTCGGGAAATCCGGAAAAAAGAAAAAACGGCAATATTATATATAGGATATATTTATTCCTTTTTTAAAGGATAAATAATTACTATGTTACTACATGTACTACAATCCATTGAAAAAGAAACAGATAGATGTAGTAGTGTCCCATGCTTCTTCTTACTCGCTTCTTGCTTCATTATTACTATCGTTAAATTTAAAAATAAAAATCATGACCTACAAGGAAGCCAACAATATCAGTATCAAAGATTACCTGAACTCTTTGGGAATCCAGCCCGTCACGGAAAAAGGAAGCTACGGTATGTACCGCAGCCCCTTACGGGAGGACAACACGCCAAGTTTCAAGGTGGATTATAACGCCAATCTATGGTGTGACTACGGAACTGGTGAGGGCGGGACGCTTATCGACCTTGTGATTAAGCAGCACGGATGCAATGCCTACGGTGCTATCTGCCGACTGGAACAGGGCAACACCGCCTCTTTTTCCTTTCACGGGAAAGACCTGCCCGAAAGGGACACGAAAAGGCAAGCAGCCAGCCCGATAGAGATACGCAGAATACAGCCCTTACAGAATCCGGCACTCATGCGCTATTTGCAGGAAAGGGGGATTTCTCCCGGAACGGCAGCCCCATACGTGCAGGAAATGTATTACCGCATCGGTGGAAAGCCTTATTTTGCGCTGGCATTCAAAAATGATTCAGGAGGTTACGAGCTTCGCAATCCCCGTTTCAAGGGCAGCACATCGAAAGACATTACCCATATACGGCAGCAGGGAGAGCCGAGAGATACCTGTTTCGTGTTCGAGGGATTTTTGGATTTCCTCTCGTTCCTCACTATCCGGCAACAGAAAAGCCCGAATATGCCTTGTACCGACTGGCAGGACTACGTTATTCTGAACTCCACCGCCAACACGGATAAAGCCTTATATCCGTTGGCTGGTTACGGGCATATACACTGTATGCTTGACAATGACGAAGCCGGGAGGAAAGCGGTTGAAGCCATAAGGCAGGAATACAAATGGCGTGTCCGTGACGCATCATACCTGTACAGCGGTCACAATGACCTGAACGACTATTTGCGTAGCCTTAAAGTGAAACAATCCCAAGACTTGACAGTTACCGACAAGTCTCAGCCGGAGCAGGATAACAGACAAAATCCGGGTGAAAAAAGAAAGAGAGGGCTAAGGATGTGACCTGCAAGACTGGCGGCATGAACCAACGGTAGGCTGTGTGATTAGGTAGAGCAAGGTTATGTTTCGGTAAACCGAAACACCTTGCTTTGCCTGACAGCAAAGAAAATTTCTCCCGTTGGTCGCAATTTTTAAGATACCACCTAAAAGCAAAAACGTATGACAGAAATAAGGAACAAACCGGGAGGTCGCCCGGCAAAAAGTAGGATAGACAAGCAGAACCGGGTAGTCAGTACGAAACTGACCGAGTTACAGTTCTACGCTATCAGGAAGCGAGCCACCGAAGCCGGGCTGCGTGTCAGCGAGTACGTCCGGCAGGCTGTCGTTTCGGCAGAGGTAACGCCCCGGCTGAACAGGCAGGATGCGGACACTATCCGCAAGCTGGCAGGGGAAGCCAACAACATCAACCAACTGGCGCACCGGGCGAATGCCGGAGGGTTCGCACTGGCGGCGGTGGAACTGGTGAAACTCAAAAACAGGATTGTCGAAATCATAAACCGGTTGTCGGATGATTGGAAAAATAAAAAAGGGAAGCGGATTTAAAGGCTGTGTGAACTATGTACTCGGCAAGGAACAGGCAGCTTTGCTCCATGCGGAGGGAGTGTTAACGGAAAGCAACCGGGACATCATACGCAGTTTCATACTGCAAGCCGGGATGAACCCCGACCTGAAAAAGCCTGTCGGACATATTGCGCTAAGCTATTCCCCGGTGGACGCACCCAAGCTGACAGACGGGAAAATGGTACAGCTTGCGCAGGAGTACATGCGCGAAATGAAAATCACCGATACGCAGTACATCATCGTGCGCCACCAAGACCGGGAACATCCGCACGTGCATATCGTGTTCAACCGTATAGACAACAACGGCAAGACCATTTCGGACAGGAACGACATGTACCGCAACGAGCAGGTATGCAAGAAGCTGAAAGCCAAACACGGGCTTTATTTCGCTAAAGACAAGGAGCATGTAAAGCAATGCCGTTTGAGAGAACCGGACAGGTCGAAATACGAGATTTACAACGCTGTAAAGAATGAATTTGGGAAGTCCAAGAACTGGCAGCAGTTACAGCAGCGGTTAGCGGAAAAGGGGATTACTATCCGGTTCAAGCACAAGGGACAGACAAACGAAGTGCAGGGCATATCCTTTTCCAAAGGCGAATACACGTTCAAGGGTTCGGAGATAGACCGCAGTTTCAGTTTTTCCAAACTGGATAAGTGTTTCGGGGATGCAGGACTGAACACTGCCCGAAACAACCGACAGACGGTTTCCGCACCAGTTCAGGAGCCAGCGCAGACACCGGGCAAAGCTGACAGTCCGTTACTGGCAGGTTGGGGCGGTCTGTTCTCCGCTTCGTCCTCTCCGGCTGATGATACGCCCGACAATCCCGGTGAAAGAAAAAAGAAGAAAAAGAAACGACACTTAAAATTATAGGACATGGAAGATAATTTAATTTTGGAGGGGCTTCTCTCTATGGTCACGGAATTGAAAGAACGGCAGGAGAAGCAAATAACGCCAGCCAGCCGGGAGGAAACGATTAATAGGCTGGATGTTATCGAACAGCGCATTTCGGATATGCAGGGCAAATCCGGCATCCCTGAAAATACGGTGCAAGAAATTCTAAACCAAATCGGCAATGTCAGAAAAGGGCAGTCCGAGAACCAAAAACAAGACCTTGAAGATATAAAGGGGCTTATCGTGACCTCGCACCGATATTTCAAGGAGCGGTTAAAAGTGTTGTTCCCGGCTGATGATACACCAGCCGGAGAAATAACGCCCGTTTCATGGCATGGTAAACTGATATACCGGGTAGCTCCCTATTTGAAACCCAAGTTCTTTCTTCTTTCAGCAGGGATTATTATCAGTATCACTTCGCTAATCCTGAACGTTCGTTTCATGGAACGGATGCAACGGTTACAGGATAACGATATAAAATACCGCTATATCCTGATGAAAGGAAAAGCACACGGTAGCTGCCTTGATTTGCTGGAAACGAAGTTCAGCCGGAAACGGGATAACACTTTTATCCGAAACCTGACCGATTCGGTGAAAGGCTTTGAATACCGTAGCAGGAAACAGGCGGAAACGTTGGAACGGGCAAGACTGTTAAACGAACAAGCCGAGCAGTTAAAGGAGGAAGCCGATAAGTTGGGTAAGCCATAAACCAAAGTAAAGCCGGAGCAGAACCGCCCCGGCTTTCAAATTCACTTCTTTTTCTTTATGTAGTGTTCTTTCTCGAACTGGCGCAAGGTGGTAATACTAAACCGCTCCTTGATGAACTCCCGGACATCGGAAGCCTTGTAATATACTTTTCCGCTGATTGTGAAGTATGGCAGCGCACCGATAGCCCGGTAACGTTGCAGGGTCTTGATACTCACTTTGAACAGCAGGCACAAGTCCTGATTATCCAGCAGGTTGTCATCTTCGGGCAGCACCCTGTCGGCATTGCGCAGTACCCGTACATCCTTGCAGAGTTCTTCCAGTTTGGCGTACAGCTTCTGCATCCATACGCTGAAATCGTCATTGTCTATATACATGATTGCTTCATTTTTCTGATTATACATTATGGTTTGTCAATCGATTGATGAAGCAAAGTTCAGAAAACAGACGCAAAGAAATTACGGGGGAACTAATGGAATCCCCCATAAATAAATCATAAGTCGTTGATTATCTATATCCTTTTTTGTCATGTTCCTTTTTGATAAGCTCTGCCAGTCCATTAAGAAACTCGGTGAGTTTGCCCGGCTTTCGCTTTATCACGTCCTCATGCTTTTGGTAACAGTCGCCTATCTTGATATTGAACAACCATTCAAAGGCTTTGGATAAGTCCACCAAATAAACAGGTTTGGCATTTTGATATACAATCTTTTGAGAAAGAAACAGACCGCTGACTATTTCCATGATATTGATAAGAGTGGTTCTGTCAGCGAGGTAGAGAGGGGAAAGGGCTTGTTTATTGGTGCGTTGCTGCAACTGTTCCGGGTACTTGATGCGCCATTCGATAAGGCGTATTTCGGTGTTTAACAGCCCTATCGCTTCATCAATTAAGTGCAAATAGGGCATTTTTTTCTTGCTCAAACCGCACACGGTACGATTTGAGACGATGCAAGCCAAAGGAGAAATAACGCAGTAACACACTATAATCCTGCTCATTAATACTAAAATCGGCCACATGGGTAGCTAATTCATTAATAGCTTCTATCAACTCGGATGCAGAAACTTTACGTTGTGAATATTCCGACAATAAGCGGAAAAATCTTTGGTCGAATATTTTTTTCATTTAGTCGATTAAAAATACTATTTGACAGCAATCAAATAGAAATGTTATTGATAATATTTTTAACTTCATATTTTAAAGAATCTGGTCTTATTATAGTTGCACTATCTGCAAAAGACAGATACCAATGTGCAAACTTACTGATTGAAAATGTTAGAAAATGAAGCTCAAACATATCTCCTATCTCTTTCTCAGATGTTAATCCGTAATAATATTTATCATCATTCATTATGGAGGTTTTATTCTTTTCTATTCTTATAACGATTTCATGTAATTTTTCTTTGTCATAAAACTCGCGTATGAATTTTTCCAAAGGAGGATGCTCCCGTGATTGTAATTCATTAAGAATGTGCATTTTTTGAATTCTATCTATCCGAAATGTAAGATAGGTTTCTTTGGGAAGATAAAAGCCTATTAGATACCAGTTAGTTCTCGAAAAGAAAATTCCAACAGCTTCAATCTTTCGTTCTGAAACACTTAACGCATTACTTCCCAAATAAGATATTTCAATAATTCTTTTTTGGTATATACTTTGTAGAATAAGTAAAAGAATATCAGGTTTATAGGTAGAGGATTTATAAGTATCCAATACAGACATGCACTTTTCCATTGTTTCTAACATGTTTTTGTCTGCAAAACGCATGACAGACCTAATCTTTTCTATTCCAGACTTATAATGTTCGTTGCTATTTGAATCAGTTAGTTCATGTACTAATTTCTCTGCAATCAAAAAGGACAAAGCCTCTTTTTGAGTAAACATTAGAGGAGATAATTTGAATCCTTCTGCAAGTGAATAACCAATACCGGGATTTCCTATGATAGGAATGCCTGCCTCTTCCAATGTTCTTATATCTCGATATACAGTGCGAACGCTTATATTAAAACGTTCTGAAATTTGCTGTGCTTTCACTAACGAGTGCGATTGTAACTGAATCAATATAGCAGAAATACGGTCTATTCTATTCATTTTGCATCTTTAATTTGAATATTTGAATCTTCAATAATAACAGCTTGTTTATTACTTATAGGAATAAGCTGCAACTTCTCATTATATAGTTGAACTATCTTTTCACCTTTTTTCTTGAATGGAAAATTTCCATAATGGGGAATCGTATAAAAATCGACCAAATCTAAAGAAGTACAGTCTTTCAATTCAGGAGCCTTTTCTATTGGATCAAAATTCACACTTCTCATATATTCTGCATCGGGAGAGGCTATTATTGCTCCGGCAGATTCCCCAATATACAGTTTACCCAATTTCACTTGTTTAGATATAATTTTATCAACACCTTTTCTTTTTAACTCTTGCAAAAGGAAAAATGTATTTCCACCTGTTATGTAGATATAATCGCATTTATGTAATATAGAAGATATTTCCTCTTTGGGCAGTTGGGTAATCTCGACTTCTTCAACAATCATTCCTGCTTCTTCTAAAGCTTTTTTCCCCTTTTTTACATAGAATCGTATTGATTCTGTAAGGCTTGCAGTTGGTATAAAAGCTATAATTTTCCCTTGCAAATCTTCTTTGGCACAATCGACAAATAGATTAGCAACATCAGCAAATGATGAGCATAAAAATAATCTTTTCATATTCTATAATATTAAGTTGAATTCTTTTTTCAGCAAAGATAGCGCCTTCTATGACAGCCCTATGTCAGTAAGTCTAATATTGAAGAGTTTTTTTCATCAAAACAATCCATTATTGAAATTTACCCTATTTATAATGTGGCTGCACGTTTCGAAACCAGTGAGGTTTATGTGGTTATACATATTGCTTGATAAAAATACTCCTTTACGATTCAATCTATTGGGAAAATTGATACCTGACATTTCGACTAAAGTTCTTTCTATATACTTCATGGATATTGAAAACCTTCCGTCACATAGCCTGCAATTCTTCTTAATGATACAGAGAAAAATCCTCAAAACAACTCCTAAAAGAATGCTGAACAAAATTCAAACAGACTTTTAGTAGTAAATACAAAAAAAGTTCTTGAAAATATTGATAATTCCAAATAAATATCTACCTTTGCACGCAGAAATCGAACCTAAGACACAAACTTGTGTTGAACGGTGCAAAGTTGTGAAAACCTTATTCAAGGGACTAACATCGTAACAAAGATTTAATTTATTGAAAGATAGTGCTATACAAACCGATTTTCGGTTGCTGGTGGCACCACTTTGAAGAAAAAAAGGCAATAAAATCCTGATTTCCAAACGGAATCAGGATTTTTTGTTTTCTCACAAAACGCAAATACAACAATATAGACTGGATGACGAGGTATACGAGCTTAGGGATCAGGAACAATGAACATCCTGTTCTTCAGGCTCAGCGGAAATTTCTGGTTGTTAAGTTTTAAAATTAGCTACCTTTGCTTACC
>OGFA01000174.1_pt1 | contig 20851 bp, 16 predicted proteins | sample 1570881 | NCBI WGS metagenome assembly OGFA01 (sample SAMEA2582054, study PRJEB24529) | metagenome | biome: Human gut stool | place: China | collected 2011
GTTTAAAGCCATATCAGTACCATAGGTGTGGGCTATATCTTAACTGCATACAAAGGTAGGTTTTAACCTTACTTCTTGTATGCCCAATAAACAAATAAAGTACCTGCAATAAGTACTTCACCCCATTGCACTAATAAATATAAAGCTTCCATTCTAATAGGTTTAAAAGCCCCAATCCTATTGCAGACTGGGGCTTGAAACAACAATAAAACACATAATAAGAGGTCTTAAACTCCTAGTCCTTTATAAATAAGCTCATGATAATAGAGAATACTACAATCATGGCTAGCTCTGTTACTGCATCTTTCATAATAATTTAGTTTGTTATAACATTATTCTTATTCAGCTTTCTCTAACAGTCCTCAGAAGGATATTTTGAAGTACAGGTAACATCCGTACCCATTTCAATCAACACCTCTAAAGCCTCAACCAATATAGCATATCCTAAACAAGATGATAGTTTGTACTCACTTTCTCTATAATTAGAATTAAAAGTGAGTACACTGTGCAATCTCACTTACTCTATAAATATATACCATCAACCAAGTGAGACTAACATTATTTCCCATCATAATGGAAAGAAATGGTAGGGAGAGAGTGTTAGTAGAGAGTGATAGGTTATTGGTAGGGTTGAATATGTATGGATTTATAGTTTGCTTTCATCATAGTATGAGTAGTATTCATTCTCTGGGCTTAGGATTACATGGTCTGCTATATGAATCTCCATGAGTTCAGCTGCCTTCTTAACTCTTTCAGTTAGAGTATCATCCAAAGTGCTGGGTTTCATACTACCAGAAGGGTGATTGTGTGCCAATATTACCTGTGTTGCATTAGCCAGTAATGCAGCTTGTAATATCAGCCTTACATCTACATAAGTTGCAGATATTCCACCTTCTGAAATAGGTACTATACCCAATACTCTGTTAGACTGATTAAGTAGCACTACTTTAAAGCTTTCCCTGTAGCCTATTGTATCATCAGGGAAGTACTTAATTAGCAGTTCATAGCTATCTTGTGAGCTATTTATCTTGTATCTGGTTGATGATTTAACACAGCTTCTATAGCTTAACTGAACCTCTGCTACATTCATTATACTGTCCATAAGATGCACTAATTAATGAACCAACTATATTCATTTTCACCATATAAAGCCTTATTAAGTCCTTCTGCCAATTGGGTGGCATTAAGTGACCTATCCAAGAAGTTATCAATGTAGCTGCTCTTATTAGCTCCAGTTAGCAAGTTGTACACATTCCACATACTGATTTCTCTACTGTCCAGAAGAGTGCTAAAGTTATCATCATTATAGTATGCTTTAGCAACTAAACCTATTTGGGTGTCTGTCATTAACATCTGTGGTAACTTCTTCTTTCTATCAGTAGGTAGAAACTGATACAGCCTACTCTTTCCTAAGAACATTGCAAACTGCTTCTCTGTCATGTAGCTGTCTTTATAAGCTGACATATAGTACAGATGCTTAGCTATGTTGTACTCCTGAAATAGCCTCATCACTGAATTGAATAAGTCTGTAGTGCTCATAACCTTTAATTCTGATCTGTAACCATCTGTTGATACACACATGTTACAGCAGACCAGATTCTTGAATCCAATGAATACCTTGAACTTCTCTGCACCTTTCCTACTGTACAGGTTCTCATGGTTATAAGCTCTCACCCCTCCAATAGTCAGGTTAAGCCTGTTGCCTGATATATCCTCATAGATAGTAGGTATCTCAAAGCAGAACATCATTCTTTCAAAGTACTGGGTTCTGTCTGACTCCAGTAACTGATTCACAGGTTTATGAATGGCTTCTGGTACTCTGCCTTTAATAACATGGCTGACTCTAATAGCAGGTTCTTCAATTCTTTCATTGGGAAATACCTGATTAGCTGCGTCCCATATAGCTTCTATGAAGTTCGGATGACTGATAGTAACCTCATTATCCTTGCTAAACACTGGTACAACACATTCCGCTTTAAGGTACTGCATGGTAACCTCTTTGGTGTTAGCTTCAATGAAAGGTAATTTATGTCCTACTCTGGACTGAACAGTTTCCACCTCTAAAAGTTCTGTTGATACAGGCTCTGTTGGTACAGCTACTGTGCTTACAGGGCTTGTATTTACAGACTCTGTTATCATAGAGTTCTTAGTTGTAGTAGCTGTGTTTACAGTGCTTAGAGGTAGTGTTACTTTTAAGCTAGGCTGACTTGGTACTTGGAACATACTGTTAGTTCTTTGTACTGGGGTTAATTGTAGTGTGTGGGTTGCTTCCATATTGAATAAAACTGGGTGTGTAATTAATAATAGGTTGGTTCTTCTGCTCCAGAAGGGATGTTTTCTTTTGCATGAAGTCTGATGTAAGTTGTTGATACCACTCTGGGTATTGATGGTAAATGGCTGTAAGCTCTTCAACAGTTTTACTGCTGTTAATCTTGCTTCTTATCATCTCCAGATTAACTCCATCATTACACCAATCTAATATGATCTGTCCTGTAGTAGGTGTAATAGTGAAATCAGGTTTATTCATGAAAAGGTTAGTCCTGTCCTTAGATGCAATGGCTTGGTGCTTTATATTGATGTCAAAGACTATGGTAAACTCATAATCTATGCCATCTCTCATAACTGCTTTTAGTCCTACTTTCTCTGGTATCATCTTGCCATTCTTCTCACTTAGAACATAATCTTGCTTACACCTCATAGTGCAGATAATATGCCTTGAGGACTGTAGAATCTTCTGCATGAAAGCATTAATCCTTGGAGTGACCTTTTGCCAATTAGTGAAGCTGTTACCTTGTAAACTGGCATGATACTCTAGCAAGGTATCCCAGCACTGGGAGATACTGTCAATGATGATAACTTCCATACCTGCACTTTCACAGACTTCAATAGCCTGTATATAGGTTTCAGGAGTAAAGTTCTCACTTAGATTTAATACATTATAAGCACCTAAGTGAGCATAAAGGTCTGCTGAACCATTCTCACTATCAATGATAGCTACTTTAGACCAGTCACTGCACAGTCCATAAGCTAACAGCAATGCTGAATAGGTCTTACCTGAACCAGCACAACCTTGCAGAGCTAATTTAATCTTAGCTTGCTTCTTGGATGAAACTCTTAAATTCAACATATTAGATGGTATTTAGTTGTTAGTAATTAGTAAACAAAAAAGGTAGCTAGTCTTTAATAGACTAACTACCACTGAGGACTTTACAGACTCACCTTATAAGGTAGCCACTGTCATAGCACCACCTTCACCTTTCTGATGCAACATGTAGAACATGTCACCAGTATCAGGTGAGCATACTTGGGATATAACAGGAACTGTCACTTCACCATTAACAAACTTATCACTGACAGCACCAGTCTCACAACCATACACAAAGAAGCACTTACCTGTATGTGGATTCTGCTTTACTTCAATCTTGTTAACACCCTTTTGAGCCTTGAACTCATTAACTGTCATTGTCTCTAAGAACTTTAATCTTTCCATAATCTTGTAATTTTATTGTTGTGCAGTAGACTATTCTGCTGCTGTTGATTCAGCTACTAAGAAGGGGTAATGAGCTTAAGTGTAATAAGCCCATTATAATGTAATGAGCCCACAATTGACACAGGGGGCTATCCCACTTCTAAAGTAGGGGGTGGGTGTTTAAGTGAATTAGAGCACACTCATACCAATAGAGTAGCTGAAAAAATTAGAAGAAAATTTGAAATGATAGAAAGAGTACTTGCAGTAAGAAGAGTTATGCATTACGGATGTATTTATATAGTAATCCCCTGCTTTCTGGAATGAAGACAGGGGGTATCAGGTTAATTAATGTACATATTCATTCATCTTTAATAGTATCAAGGTAATCCTTTATCTCATCATCATCAGGTGTGTGTGATGTAACTTTATCTATCCATGTAGTATGACCTAAGTGAGGGTATAAGATAACTTTGGCATCCATATGTTCAGTCCAAGTGAGTGCCATAGGTACATCATAGGAAGACCAGATAACCTTTTTATTTATCAACAGATTCCTGTATTTAACATAGGTGTTCTTTGCTATATTCCAATGTCTATAGACTTCAATATCTGAAAGGTCTATTCTGAACTCATTGTTTGCACACATACAGTATAAGCCTATCATAAAACCCTTTTCATCAGGGGTAAGTGTTTTATCATCAAATAACTCTTTCCAGATATACCTAAAGTTTATATTGGGATTAGGTAGGTAATAGGTATTTCTCTTAACTTCTGGTTCTACTTGTACAGTTCTAACCTGAATATATTCACTGGCTCTAAGCTTAGGTACAAATGACTCTTTGATATAATAAACAGGGACTCCAGTCAACTCTGAAAGTTGTTTGTAGGTAGTGTCTGTTGTTATATAATCAACACCTTTTTGGTAATGGGCATTGATATATAGACCTGCCAATAGGTAGAGGTCTCTCTGCTTGAAGTATATACAAGCTTTAACGGGGAATATGGTATATTCTTTAATGGTTGTCATATATTAAAGATTAGAATGGTCAATATTACTACTATACTAACTACCTACTATGATAATAGTATGGTATAAAGGGCTTTAGTAATTAGTATAGAGGTGTTATTGACCACAATTTGTATAGGTTGCATTTAAGAAACCAAAGAGGTGAGAATGATATGTATCTCTTTGATTATCAGATGCAAAGGTATGAAAAATAGTTGGTTTATGCAACATCTTCAGCTAGTAATATACTCATCCTTAACATTTTAAAACATAAAATACCTTAGCATGTTATTATCTTCACAACTTATCCTGATACCATGCTCCTTTAGCTGCATTGGGTTTTCCTCTTTAATGATGTAGTTGTTCTTGGGTCTCATAGTCTGATATATCACATTCAGCAGACTTATGTACTTTCTTGGTTTTAGTACCTTGTGTAGATGATATTGGACTATAGGGGTCAATAACTCTTGTATCTCATTTGCAGAGTAGGCTCTATTCAAAGTAAAACTGCTTCTTACAGCAACTTTGAAAGGGTGCTCTTCATCTAGTGCCCAATACATGACAGCATTGTTGAGGTTCTTGAAAGCTGCATTGTTATCTGCTCTTATTTCCCATAATTGATTCAACAAGCTCTCCAAGTCAACATACTTATATAGTCTCAAGAACCTTTCATAGAATATCTTCACTTTGCTTCTGCTATGTCTTATGTACATAATCAAGGTGTTATCATTCAGTTGCTTAGTAGCTGCTAGTCCTCTGGTTTCAACAATGGCATTTTGGATGTACTTGTCTATCAGTTGCTCTTGAATGGCTTTGTTGCTTTGCTCTATATCATTCTGCTGTGATGTTGTATTGTAAGACAGTGTACTGTAGCTAATGATATTACCTAGTTTACTTAAGGCTTTCTTGATGGTTTCTGGATGTGAATAAAGCTCATCATGTAGCTCTAATCTCTCTGTGAGATAGTCAATGTTGAGGTATGCAGGAACATATTCTCCTTGTATATTCTTTCTTACAAGGTTTATTAATTCACCTCCTATACTCTTTTCTTGTGCTTTCTCCTGTATAGCCTCTGCAATGATAGAGAATAGATTATCTAAAGTGTAGTCATCTTGTGTTATGTCATTTGCTGCCTCTATAACCTTGAGGACTTTACTGGCTTTGTTTAATAGTATCTTTGGATAGGTGTCCATGCTCTTTCCAGAGTGTTGCTTAGTTATGTTGAATACTATTGTATCACTAAGTACTCCAGTGACTTTCCTGCATCTGCCATGTATCTGTATTATTCTATCAATACCTAACATAGAGTGGCTTCTTCTCGTATCTGAAACTGTAATCAGGTGATAGCTATCATCTATATCTATGCCAGTGAAGTAGCAACAAGTGGCAAAGTTGATTCTGGCAGGCAATGTGTCATTATCTCCTAGTTTAGGAGCAAAGTAATCTCCTGCTTCCTTAGTAGAAGCCTCACTGCATAGGATAGCACACTCACTTCTGGACTTCTCATCTAAGGTTGATATGATGTTCTGTATTTGAAGTATGGAGTTGTAAGCTATGAGTATTTTCTCTGTAGGGTGGGAGTGTAACTCGTCTACAACTACTTGTGTGATGTTATTAGTGTACAGTAGTCTAATGGTTCTGGCTGTATTGCATAACCATGGTACGGAGAACTTACATTCAGTTTTCAGTAGTGGATTGCTAAACTCTTTCATAGTAGCAGTTACCATACATCTGTTCTTAGGTGGAAACATGAAATAGTAGTCAATTACATCTTCTAGTTGAGGTCTGAAACTGTTGTCAGACTGGAGTACATCTATCTCATCAACCATCAAGAAGTAGTTTTTTAATTCTTCTGGAGAGATATACTTAAGTACTCTTCTTAAACTGTCTGCTACCACTAAGAGTTTCTTATAGCCATCTCTACTTAAGTACTCTTGAATCATATTGTCTGTGGTTCTTTCTCTTTCACCTTTAATCTCACTACCTACGTAAAGTGTATTAAGGTGTTTATTGCACTTAGCTGATGCAAGTGCTTTAGTAGGCAGAACTATAATAGAGTTTCTTTTTGAATTTATTTCAAGAGTAGTAGCTCCAATTCCAGTTACCTTCTTGTCTATTAACCCGTGGGGTGTCTTGGATAAATAGTCAGACAGGAGGTATCTCTTGCTAGCAAATATACCTTTTCCTGCATAAGTAGCTTGACCTATAGGAAAGCCTGATAAGTCTTTGATTATAGTAGTAGGAGTTATGTTTATCCCATTCTCCTTTAGATCCTCTACTACTTGGTGGTCTTTCTCTGTTAGGTCATCCCAGTCTATTACATCTGCAAAGGTGTTGTAAATGACTTGATTGTGTTGCTTAGTATTTTCCATCTCGCAGTTAGCTTTAAGTATAGATATAACAAGTAAGTGAGCAAATATACTAAAGAACCCCCATAGTTCAATCAACTACAGAGGTTCTTTTATTTATAAATCTACTCCACTTCTGGACTGGACAGCTCACCTTGGTTACCAAACACATATTCTACTACCTTCTTGTTTGCTTCATTCTCAATCTTGAAGTCCCTTTCAATGTAGATGTCCGTGACCTTCATAGCCTCATCAATATGATTCAATGCAGCATGAACTGTATACTTATCTATACCTACTTTGTTGACAGCAATAGTAGCCCATGAATGCCTTGCAGCATAGTACTCCAAGTCATCTACTTTTAGTATCTTGCCAATCTGCTTTAACCCCAGATTGATGGCTCTGTTGAAGTTCTTATAGGTTGAGTAAAGATGATAGAAGCAAAAGACCTTCTGGTGAGTGTAATCTTCATACTTCTTTATCAGAGGTAGTAAGATTGGAAGAACATCAACTCTCATCTTTGCTTTATCAAGCCTCCTATCTGCTGTCTTAGTTCTATAGTAAGTAATAGAATCCTCTTCCAATTCAGTGCAGTTATACAAGTCTGCTGAATTCATTCCAATTAAACAGAAGGATAGTATAAAGCAATCCTTAGCAAGATTGAAAGGACACAATCTTTCCCTGCCATTAGCATTGATGATATAGGGTATTTCCCATATCTTCTTTATTAGCTCTGGTGACACAGCTCTCTTTCTTGTAGCTTCCTGTTTGGGTATCTCCAAGTTCTCAAAAGGAGAGTTGGGTATCCTAATGACATTCCTATCATAGTCATTGTACTTTTTCTTAGCCTCATAAAACAGGTGTCTGATACTACCCATATACAGAGAGACCATTCTATTGGAAGGTATCCTCTTGCCTTTTTTCTGGAGTTCTGCAACATGTTTAGCTCTCTTCTTCTGGAGATAATCCATGAACTCCATCATCAGCAATTTGGTAACTTGACTTGTGTTCAACTTATCCTTTCCTAAGAAGGTCTTGAATGTATTAAGGGCTGATTTATAGTTGACTTTACCCTTAACTTTTGTAGTTTCCAACCATTCATTACAGAACTGGAGAAAGTCTATAGGAGTGTTCTTCTCTTTTTCTTTCTGGATATAGTCAAGTATATCACTAATGGTTAACTTGGAAGATTCCAAGGGTAGGCTGGTGCATAGCTCCTGATAGTATCTGACTAGTCTATCAGCTTCCTTGATATACTTTGGGTTCTTTAACTTGAAGCCCTTAGTCAGGTCTTCTGTTCTCACAAAGATATGTGTAGCTAACCTCCTTACTTCTCTGTTGTAGGTTAGTCTTATCTTTAGATTGTAGGTGTTATCAACTTTCTGCTTAGTTTTTAGTATTTCAGCTTTGATAGTCAGCATGTTATATTGGTTTTCTTGGGAACAACAATAGACCAACAAATACCTCATAAAGTAGTCTTTTTGAGCCAAATTTAGCACCTGAATGCCCACCTCCTGAAAGCAGAAAACCCTCATAAGTATTTAACTTACAAGGGTTTTTGTTGGGTGGAAGACCGGACTCGAACCGGCGACATTCAGAACCACAATCTGACGCTCTAACCAACTGAACTACATCCACCATGTTTGCGTTTCTCTAACGCGGTGCAAAGATAGATATTATCTTCTAATCTCCAAAAGATTCTGCTATTTTTTTTCGAAAAAAGTATATTCTTTTATTCCCCGATTGTGCTTGCTGAAAAGGGTTCGCGCATCATTTACAAAGATTTTCAGAGAGTTACGTGCTTGTAAAGGAATTGAATCAATCGGCAAATTGACTGGGAGCAATTGATGATTTTTTTTTCCTGATTGAATGGGACGGGCTGTCCATACCAAACTATAATCACAATTATTGAGGCGGGCAGTGCTGTCTTTTACTAATTCCATTCTTACCATCAGTCCTCCGTCAGTGCGGCGGGCGGACATATTGGAAATATAATTTCCCAGCGAATAGACTACGAGATGTTTGTCATTCGTCAGGCTGTCTGTGCGAACTTCGATGGGCTGAACTACGTGAGGATGGGAGCCGATGATATGGTTTACTCCTTTTTCAATCAGCCAGTCGGCGAGGAATTTTTGCTCTTTGTCCGGGAGTGACTGGTATTCGATTCCCCAATGCATACAAGCTATGATGGCATCCGGCTTCATTGCTTTACTCTCTTCAATATCTTTGGCGATGATGGCTGTATCGATATAGTTCACGATATTAGGAGGGGTAACGGGGATGCCGTTTGTTCCATACGTGTAGTTGAGCAGGGCGATGCGGAATCCGTTCTTTTCTAATAAAAGAGGATATTTCTTTTCACGTTCATCAGCGTTGATATACGTGCCTGCGTGTGGAACCTTTAAAGAGTCTATTAATTGAATGGTTCTCTCCAGTCCGGATTTACCACGATCGAGACTGTGGTTGTTGGCAGTCACTAAAACATTGAAACCTGCATCGTGAATTGCGGTCAGAAATTCGTCCGGCGCGCTGAAAGCAGGATAACCTTTGTAAGGTTTGCCTCCTAATGTCACTTCCAGGTTGGCGATGGAGAGGTCGGCTTTCTTTATTTCTTCTTTGACATACGCAAAGCATGTGGAGTAATCATAGCCCGTTGATGTTCGTGCAGCGTTGATTTGTCCCTGATGTTGCATGAGGTCACCTACGAAAAGGAGGCGCAGGGTGTCGGTGGAGGAGATGTTGTCGGAAAGGCTGTCCGACAGGGTGTCAATGATAGAATCTCTCTTTGCCTGCGACCGGGAGGTGCAGGACAAAGAGAGAAGCAAAATCATCAGAAACAGGGTATGTCTCATTGATAAATAGCTTTCTTACCAGCTAAGAGTGTATTTTTCATTAACGATACAATCGTCATTGGTCCAACACCGCCCGGTACGGGAGTGATGAATGAACATTTCGGTGCAACTTCGTCAAACTTCACGTCGCCGGTCAGTTTAAAACCTGATTTCTTGGTTGCATCCGGCACACGGGTAGTACCTACGTCAATAACTACCGCGCCTTCTTTCACCATTTCGGCTTTTACAAAGTTCGGTTGTCCCAAGGCAGCGATAATAATATCAGCTTCCTGACATTCTTTTACCAGGTCTCTGCTACGGCTGTGGCATACGGTTACTGTGGCATCGCCCGGATAGGCTTTCTGCATCATCAGGGCAGCCATCGGTTTGCCGACAATATTGCTGCGTCCGAGTACGACGCACTTTTTTCCGGAAGTTTCTATGTTATAACGTTTCAACAATTCGAGGATGCCGTTGGGAGTAGCGGATACGTAACACGGAAGCCCGATGGACATACGGCCTACGTTGATCGGGTGGAAACCGTCTACGTCTTTACGGTAATCAATTGTTTCGATTACTTTCTGTTCGGAGATATGCTTGGGTAAGGGAAGTTGTACGATAAAGCCGTCCACGTCGTTGTCTTCGTTTAGTTCACGTACTTTGGCAAGCAGTTCTTCTTCGGTCACGTCACTTTCATAACGGATGAGGGAAGACTTGAAACCACATACTTCACAGGCTTTTACTTTGGCAGCTACATAAGTCTCGCTACCACCATCGTGTCCTACAAGAATAGCGGCCAGGTGCGGGCGTTTTTCGCCATGAGCCACCATTTCGGCTACTTCGGCTGCAATCTCTTGTTTTACTTGTTCGGAAATTGCTTTTCCGTCTATCAGAGTCATATTTTCAGAGTATTTATTGGTGATGGACAAAAGTAAAATAAATAACTGAACTCTCCAAAGGGATTGGAATTTTTGTCAAGAGATGGGTGGTATAAAAAAAGAGGGAGCCGAAACTCCCTCTTTTTACTTATCATTAGATTTGGATCTACAGAATGATTACTTTTTCATCTTAGGCATCATCTTACCCATTTTGCTGCTAGTCACCATTTTCATCATTTTGCGTGTCTGGTCGAACTGTTTCAATAGGCGATTCACTTCCTGGATAGTCGTTCCGCTACCTTTGGCAATACGCGTACGGCGTGAACCGTTCAGTATTTCCGGATTGGAACGTTCTGCCGGAGTCATGGAATAAATGATGGCTTCGATGCTCTTGAAAGCATTGTCGTCAATATCAATATCTTTGATTGCTTTTCCTACTCCCGGAATCATGGAAGCGAGGTCTTTCAGATTACCCATTTTCTTGATTTGTGCAATCTGGCTAAGGAAGTCGTTGAAGTCGAATTGGTTTTTGGCAATTTTCTTCTGTAAGCGTTTGGCTTCTTCTTCATCGTATTGTTCCTGTGCGCGTTCTACCAATGAAACGATGTCACCCATACCGAGAATACGGTCGGCCATACGAGCAGGGTGGAACTGATCGATTGCTTCCAGCTTTTCACCTGTACCCACAAACTTAATCGGTTTGTTGACTACCGAACGGATAGAAAGAGCCGCACCACCGCGGGTATCACCATCGAGTTTGGTCAGTACCACACCGTTGAAGTCCAGACGTTCATTGAATTCTTTAGCTGTGTTTACAGCGTCCTGACCGGTCATGGAGTCTACCACGAACAAAATTTCGTTCGGGTTGATTGCTTCTTTGATGGCTGCAATCTCGTTCATCATTTGTTCGTCTACTGCCAGACGTCCGGCTGTATCGACGATAACGAGGTCGTATCCTTTGGCTTTGGCTTCCTGAATGGCGTGTTGTGCAATTTCTACCGGATTCTTGCTGTCCAGTTCGCAGTACATCGGTACTTCAATCTGTTCTGCCAATACACGCAACTGTTCGATAGCTGCCGGACGGTAAACGTCACAAGCCACCAATAATGGCTTACGGTTCTTCTTGGTTTTCAGCATCCGTGCCAGTTTACCGGAGAAGGTGGTCTTACCCGAACCCTGCAAACCTGACATCAGGATAACTGCCGGACGGGCGTCGATGTTGATCTCGGCTGTCTCTCCACCCATCAATTGTGTAAGTTCATCATGCACGATCTTCACCATCAACTGGCTTGGCTTCACAGCCGTAAGAACGTTCTGGCCAAGCGCTTTTTCTTTCACCGTATCCGTGAAATTCTTTGCAACCTTGTAGTTTACGTCGGCGTCGAGAAGTGCTTTACGTACGTCTTTCAGCGTCTCCGCCACGTTGATTTCGGTGATTTTGCCTTCACCTTTCAGAATCTTGAATGACCGTTCTAGTCTTTCACTTAAATTATCGAACATAGTTATTTAATTACGAATTACTAATTACAATTTACTTGGGCGAAAGAGAGACTTTTCCGTCTGCTCTTTATTTGAGCTTGCAAATGTACAAAAATCTCTTGTATTTATATCTTTTTATTCTGCCATTTTGCTTTTTTGAGATAAATATAACTTGTTATCAACAGTAAGCTATAATACACAATCTCAATTGTAAAGCAGATTTCAATCGGTGCTTTCAGCCACATTCCGATGAAAACAATGTAAGATCCGTAGATGATGATTGTAATTGTTTCGAGCAACAGGGCTGCCTGTGTATTTCCTGTTCCGGAGATGCCGTTGAACACCACGTTGGCTACGGATGCGATAAGCATGGCGAAGCAAATAACGTATACCGAGGACACGGATTCTGTAATGAGTGCCGCCTCACTGGTGTAGATAGAGAGTAGGAACTGCGGAAATAGTGCTGATACCGCTACTAGTCCCAGCATGATGAAAAAGGAGAACCGGGCAATTTTATTGATGAGCGGCATCACGTGCTGGATACCTCCTGCACCAATGGCGTTGCTGACAAGGCTGTTGGTGGTTGTAGCCAGTGCATTGACCGGAATTAGCAGTACGACGTAGATACTCCGGACGATATTGGCAATCGCCAGTTCCCGTTGTCCCAACCGTTCTACGGCTACAAAGAATACGAACCAGGTAGCCATTGACAGGAAATATTGCAGCATGGTGAAACAGGAGATACTAAGTATTCGCATCAGTAATGCCGGGTCGAATGTGCGCAGGCGGTTCAGGCCGTATTTCTTCAAATCGACGGTGAGGTATGTGTAAATGACGAAAAAGAGAATGGAGGAAGCTTCTGCCAGTACGGAGGCGATAGCTGCTCCCTTGATGCCCATTTCCGGCAAACCGAACTTTCCGAAAATTAATGCGTAATCCAGTACGACATTGGTTAATGCCATGACGATGGCATTGACGGTTAGTACTTTAGTACGTGTAATGCCGATATACAATGCACGGAACATGACATTGATGAACGAGAAAAAGAATCCGTAAATACGCCAGTCCAGAAATTCCATCGTTCCTTCGTAGATGGATTCTGAAGAAACTAGCAAACGCATGATGTTTCCGCCGAATGCTTTGGTGAATCCGAATAGCAGCAGTGCCATCACGAACAGGAACATGACTCCTTGAATCATGACGGGACCGACATCCGAATAGCGCCCTTCGCCGTTGCGTCGTGCGATGACTATTTGCGAACCGGTACTGAATCCGAATGCGATGGTGAATACGCATATATAAAATAACCCGCCCATAGCTGATGCTCCAAGGGCTACCTCACTCACGTGTCCGAGGAATGCTGTGTCGGTGACATTGATGACATTTTGTGCCAGCAAGCTTAGTAGTATCGGATAACTGACACTCCAAATCTGTTTGTTGGTGTACATAATTAAGTGTTTAAGTTTACACTTTGCAAAGATAGTGCTTTATTTCGATTCGGAAACGATGGGGTAGATGAAAACAATTTCCGGACCTCCGGGAGTTTTATCGTTGACGAGATAGTTTCCTCCGAAATGTTTTAGTAACAACAGGTTGATATCATGCCGGATGATGGTTTCCTGTGATACGAATGCATGGTCTGCCAAAGGTGAATTAGTGATCCGGAAACGGAGCATGTCTTCATTCTGGCTTAATGTGAACCGGATGATTCGTGTTTGTCGGTGTTCTTGTGGGTACACCAGTGCGCTAATCAAGGCCTGCGTCAGTCGCATTGTATCGGTATGGATTTGGGCGTCCGTTTCACTGGAAAATTCAATCTGGATACCTGTTTCTTCGTTCCTCATCTGCGCCATGCTGCATGCTTCCTTGCATAGGGTAGTGGCATCATAGTCTTGCAACTGGAACTTCATCATTTGAGCTTCCAAACGGGATAAGTCGAGAACGTCATTGACAAGTCTCATTAACTTCTCCGAACTTTTGTGGATGATGTTTGAGTATTCTTGCCTTATTTCCTTGTCTATGTTGGGTTCGCTGGCTATGAGTTGTGAGAAACCGACTACATTGTTGAGTGGGGTACGGATGTTATAGCTCATGTTGGACAGGAAGCGATTTTTTATTTCATTGGTCTTCCGCACGTTTTCTGTTGTTTTCCGGATTTCGTTTTCCGCGTATTTGAGTGCCTTCCGTACCATAAAGAGTCGTGCCATAAAGATAAAAAGCAGAATCAGGATGACAAATATAAAAATCAGATAGGTGAGCTGGATCCGGTTGTTTTCCCTTTTTTGATCCAGTTCTGTTTTTCGATATTGTATTTGCTTTGTATCTGTGCCATCTGATTGTTTGAGAGTACAGTGGCTGTCGAGTCTTTGATGGCGAGTGCCTGCTCATACAGAGGGATGGCTTTTCCGCTTTGCCCTGCCTGTTTCCATATTCTGGCCTTTTCGAGTAGTTGTTCGGCATAGTCGCTTGTGAAGTCTTTCTTCAACATCATCAGTGTCGTATCGATATAATCCGATGCCTGTTGATAGGCTCCAATTACCTGGTAATATTTGGCAAATGTGTCGAAATAGAGTACTTTATACATGAAATAAGTATTCTCGTCCAGATATTCTTTAGATTTTACGAGATGTTCATAAGCTTGTTGCGGCTGATGGGTATTCAGGTAATAATAGCCGTAGAACAGTTCATTGAACAGGTATACATCGGCAAATCCCGCTTTTAAGGATGGATTCGCGCTGATGTGGTTATGAAGAGTGTTTTCCAGTTCCTGCAGGTATTTGAGTAGTTTTTTATTATCTTTCTTTTCTTTGACAACGGATACTAACTGTGATAATACCGAGATACGGACCACCGGATTTTCTGTTGGAGTGAGTAGCTGGTAGGCAGCCTCCAGTGCTTCTATTCCTTTATCCCAGCGCTGGCTGCCGATATATGCATTACTCAGGCATTGATAGGCGGCTATACTACCCCGGTTACTGTTCATTTGGGAGGCTTGCTGTTGCATCTTTTGAGATTCGTTGATAGCAAGTTCATATTGTTCGTTGAATGTGTACAGGTCTATCTGAAAACGTTTGGCATCAAAGAAGTAGTTCCATAAATCTGATTTCCGGGCATGAGGCTCCATTATGGTGAGCCATTTGGCTACACTGTCTTGATTATTACGATTGTAATAGTATAAGATATGGTAGTAAGCAGCCAGACCGGCATATTTGTCATTTCCCAGTTGCAATGCTTCTTTCATTAATGCATCTGAATATTGGATACATTGATGGTTGTTTTGTTCTATTCTGATGATTTGATTGAGAACATTCAGCCGTGTCGTATCGTACGGTAATGTTTGCAACACCTTTATCAGGCTATCGGATTCCAAAACAATCTCGGTATTGGCTTTTCCGGTGAGGGTGCAGCATAATAGAAGGAACAGGAGCAGGACTTGTTTCATTCGGCTTCCTCCTTTCCTGATTGCTCATGGCAAATAGGGTGTGTGAACAAGAAACGGGCTCCTTCCTTATAATTGGAGTCAATCCATATTTTACCGCCCAGCTGCTCGATAATGAGTTGGCAGATAGACAAACCGAGTCCTGTGCCTTGAGCATTTTCATTCAGTTTCTCAAAACGGTTGAATATTTTATTCTGATTCTCCGGAGAGATACCGCAGCCGGTGTCGGTCACAGAAAACAGTGCTGTATCTTCTGTCTGTTTTTCCAGTTCCATGGTGATGGAGCCTTGTGGAGTAAATTTGGTTGCATTGATGAGAAGGTTGATTAATAATTGTTGCAACCTTGCATTGTCTGTCGTCAGTTCTAATGAATGGAGAGAGGTTGAAAAACGGACGTTTGCATTCGTTTGTTTTATTTTCTCAACCATGTCGATAACGTTTCTGCATATTGTTACTGCATCACATCGCTCATATTTGAATTTCATCTTGCCCACTTCGAGACTGGACAAGTCGATTACGTCGTTAATCAGCTTGAGTAACAGTTCTGAATTTTGCTGAATAATATCGCTACACTGTTTCCGGGTCTCGTTGTCGATGGATTCTTCCGTCAGGATGGAGGAGAAGCCGGACAACGCATTGAGCGGTGTGCGAATTTCATGGCTCATGTTGGAAAGGAAAAGGCTCTTTGTCCGGATGGAATTTTCTTCTTGCTTTTTCACTTTTTCCAGTTCCTGCTGCGATTGGCGCAGTTTTTTATTTCCTCGTCTGACCAAAAGGATGAAAAATACAATCAGTATGACTATGAATAGGATGGTAAACCAACTCCAGAAAAGGATTGTCTTCTGCCTGTTTAAGTTGTCCAGTTCGTTTTTGTCTATTTGGTAGAGGGTGTGTAATTCGTTGATTTGGCGAATGTAATTCATTGCATCCAAAGAGTCTTTGTATGTATTGAATATTTCATAAGCTTCACATGCTTCCTTGCTGTTTCCCATTAGGGCAAGTATGTGTGCCCGATCCTTTTGTACCTGCAGGGATGTGTATGAGCCGGCCGCTTTTGTATGTGAGAGTAATTCATTAAGTGTGGTTAATGCCTGGATATATTCTTTGGATTCAGTGTAATAAGAAGAGTACAGGTATTTAATCATTAAATGAAAATATGGGTACTGATACTCCTGGCTGATTTGTTCGGCTTGTCGTATATAGCTTAATGCTTCAGGAAGATGGTGTGTCTGAATACGGTAGAATGCCTGGCAGTAAACTAGATGAAAATCGTCTTGGGGATTCCCACCCTTGTCAGTAACTGATTCGAGTTCCCCAATATAATCTTCTATATCTGTCATTTGATGATATTTGAGCTTGGTCAGAATGAGTTGGGGTAAGAGTGTTTTGGCGTATTGGTTGGTATGAGGTATTTTCTGGATCACTTCTAATGCTTCTTTATACGATTCGATGGCGGCTTGTGGTGTTGACGAGCTTAAATAAGCATTTCCAATGGCGTGTAATGCGAGTGCTGTTCCCAAAGGATAGTTCATTTCTCTAGCTTTTTGATACATCTGGTTGGCCTGATTGATGGCAAGACTGATGTTACCTTTTGCTATTAAAGCCTGAACGGCCAGCAGATTTATCTGAAATAGGAGTGAATATTGTTGTTTCTTTTGTAATTCCGGTTCTAAAAGTTTTTTCCAGACAATGATGCTGTCGACTGGGGCGTCCGGACTAAATGGATGATTGTATTCAAGTAAAGGTTGTAATAAAGAAAGACGATCTGAATTTGTACGTGCAGCATATAAGGTGACCGATATTAATGCGGTTACGACTATTGCAATTGTATGACGTCTGTGTTTTTTCACTTGATATAAGAATTGCTTGCTTGTAAGTTTATCTGCAAAAGAACTAAAAAGAGTGAAGATTACAAAGAAATCTTCACTCTTTTTTATAATTTATTTTCTTTTGAGTATCTCTCGTACCCCAGGGCCCTCGTGGTTGGGGTAGCCGGGAGTATGGTTTCTGCATCGTGGATCGGCATCTACTTTCAAACTCCGGTAATCATCTTTGGTACGGGTGATGTAATCATCAAGCATGGCGCGGTGTTCGGCGAGAACTTTACTGTATTTAGGGTCTTTGGCGAGATTCTTGCGTTCTCCCGGATCCTTTTTCATATCATATAGCTCTTCTCCGTTACCTTCCAGATAGTGAGTGTACTTGTATCTCGGTCCGCGTACCATACGTCCGGGAGTAACGACATATTCATATTCGCTATGCCATTCAGAAACTACATAGGGGTGAGTTTTTTTCTGTTTTTCTCCTTTTAATATAGGTGCAAGGCTGATTCCCGGTTTTTCGGCCGGAACAGGAATTCCTGCCAAATCACAAAGGGTAGGCAGAAGATCCAGTGTAGGTTGTGTCAATACTTGGTCTATGGGCTTTTTCTGTTGTTTGATGCCGGGGCCTGCAAAGATAAACGGTACGTTGGTCATTTCATCGTAGAAGCTGATATGTTTGGTCACCATGCGGTGTGAAGCCATTCCATCACCATGGTCAGCCATGATAATAACGATTGTGTTTTTTCCGGCAGGAGTGGAGTAGAGGGCTTTCAATACGCTGTCTACTTGCTTGGAAACCATCTTGGTATAGTGTTGGAAAGCAGCAATGTAATGACGGTAATTCTCTTCATTCCAATGAGAGGCTTGGGTCATACGGCGATGACTGCAGCAGATGTATTGCACAGGTTTAGGGATATTGCTCCAGTCTTCTACATCGAAATTGGCCGGTAGTTCCGGAAGGGTTTCGCTGATGGGGCGGTCGGTATGTACTCCTTCGTTCGCTCCTACAAATCCACAGATATTGTGAGGGTTCTGAAAATCAGCGATACAGATGAATGGTTCTTCCGGCGGATTACTTAGATAAGCAACAGCGTCTTCACATGTTCCTACGTCCAGGAAGCTGTCGTTATTAACCGGGAATTCCGGATCGGTGAATGGCTTGGCTACCGGTTCTTTATGCTTGAATCCTCTAAGTGAACCCATGTCGTGTGTTTTTCCGAAGTGTACGGCTTCGTAACCGTTTTCAGAAAAAAGACTTCCTAATGTCGGTACATTTTCGGGAATACGTGGGTTGATAGGTTCGCTGGAGTTGGAACGTACATTGGTTTGATGAGGCATCATGCCACTCCATAAAGCAGCGCGTGAGGGTTGGCTGAGAGGGCAGCCTACATAAGCATTGGAGAAGATAACTCCTCGTGAAGCGACTTCGTCAATAGGGAGGGTGCAGCCTTGTGTTTGTCCGTAAGCTCCCACAACGCGTTGTGTCAGATGGTCGCACTGGATAATCAGGAAATTGGGCTTTTCTTGGGCCTGCGCTGTCACGCTGCACAGGGCTAATCCCATGAATGGATAAATAGTTTTCATTACTGGTTAGAATTAAGTAATATTTGATTTGGAAGCAAAAGTAGGAAAAAAGGAAACGTAAAAAAGGGCGAGGTAGTAGTTTTGGACGCAAATGAAAGTATTTTGTACAAAAATGAAAGGTGTGGCAAGCGGTTAGGGGTAACTATCGGTGATGGGAGTTGAATGATAAGTGATAAACGGCAGGTAATAAGTCATAAAATGGGTTACTGAAAAAGAAAACGGTGAATAAACTGCACTTGTTATGGCGCAGTTTGTTCACCGTTCATTTATAAGTTTGCTGTTGATTAGCTGTTCATGCTCATCAGGAATTCGTCGTTGTCTCTGGTTTTTTCCAGACGGTCTTTAACGAAGTCCATTGCTTCGATCGGATTCATGTCGGCAAGATATTTGCGTAATATCCACATGCGGTCAAGAGTTGTTTTATCAAGCAACAGATCGTCGCGACGAGTGCTGGATGCAGTAATGTTGACTGCCGGGAAGATGCGTTTGTTGGACAGGTTGCGGTCGAGCTGCAACTCCATGTTACCTGTACCCTTGAATTCTTCGAAGATAACTTCGTCCATTTTAGAACCGGTATCGATCAATGCGGTAGCAATAATGGTCAGTGAACCACCGTTTTCAATATTACGGGCAGCACCGAAGAAGCGTTTAGGTTTATGAAGTGCATTTGCATCCACACCACCGGAAAGAACTTTACCGGATGCAGGAGATACTGTATTGTATGCACGAGCCAGACGAGTGATAGAATCAAGGAAGATAACTACGTCGTGACCACATTCTACCAGACGTTTTGCCTTTTCCAATACGATACCTGCAATTTTTACGTGGCGTTCTGCCGGTTCGTCGAAAGTAGAAGCGATTACTTCTGCATTAACGCTGCGTGCCATGTCTGTTACTTCTTCCGGGCGTTCGTCAATCAGCAACATAATCATGTAAACTTCCGGGTGGTTGGCTGCGATAGCGTTGGCGATATCTTTCATTAAGATAGTCTTACCTGTCTTAGGCTGAGCAACGATCAGTGCACGTTGACCTTTACCGATCGGAGCGAGGATGTCGATCAAACGACCGGTGAGGTTCTCGTCGCCCGAGATATTGCGTTCGAGTTTGAGCGGCTGGTTCGGGAAAAGCGGAGTCAGGTTTTCGAAGAGAATGCGGTGTTTAAGAGCTTCGGGAGGAAGACCGTTAACTTTGTCGACTTTGACTAAAGCAAAATAACGCTCGCCGTCTTTCGGAATGCGGACTTCACCTTCAACCGTGTCACCGGTATGAAGATTGAAGCGGCGGATCTGAGACGGAGAAATGTAAATATCTTCCGTGCTGGCTAAATAAGAAGAAACCGGAGAGCGAAGGAAACCGAATCCGTCAGGAAGGATTTCCAAAGTTCCGTCACCGAAAATCTGTTCGCCGGCTTTCGCACGTTTCTTCAAGATAGCGAACATGAGTTCCTGCTTGCGAAGGCGGCTGGCGTTATCAACATCGAGCTCTAAAGCAATATCGAGAAGCTCGGAGACGTGCTTGGATTTAAGGTCGGATAAATGCATAGGAAATGAAGCTCTTGCAAATAAGGATTACACAACAATCCCAAGCGAAGAGATTTAAATAAAAGAGGAAAGAAGAATTAAGGGAGGAAGGAAGCAACGGTTCGATAAAGAGGAAATCGAACCGTTGTAGAGCAAAATTAGATGAAGTTCTTGAGGAATTCAGAGAACTGAGCGGAATTCATGGCGCCGGCCTGCTGAGCCTGGAGCTGACCGTCTTTGTAAACGGCAAGAGTCGGAATACCGCGAACGCCCAGCTGAGAAGCAACATCCTGGCACTCATCAACGTTGTATTTAACGATCTGAACGCCGTCGGGAAGGGTTTCGGCAGCTTTTTCAAGAACCGGTCCGAGCATGCGGCAGGGACCGCACCAGGGAGCCCAGAAGTCAACGACCACCACACCTTTTTGATTCAGGACGTCGTCAACAAAGCTGGCGTCTGTAACTTGTTTCAAG
>OGFA01000190.1_pt1 | contig 18461 bp, 16 predicted proteins | sample 1570881 | NCBI WGS metagenome assembly OGFA01 (sample SAMEA2582054, study PRJEB24529) | metagenome | biome: Human gut stool | place: China | collected 2011
GGCATACGAGATTGTTGTCTGTGACTGGAGTTCAGACGTGTGCTCTTCCATCTTATGCTTGGTCCGCCGTACGCTCGGCTACCTTGCTTTTCCGGTAGATCGTCGCCATATTCAGACTCATGATATCGTTGAGTGCCATCCTGACACGCTGTATAGTCGTATCGTTCAGGTCCCGGTGCATCGCCTCGTATTGTGCGACCAGATGCGCCGTCGCCACATTCTCGTCGATCTCCGTGATATTCTTCTGCTGCAAATCCAAGTTCTTTTCAAACTCCGCACGTGCCTGCGGATCGTTCTTGATCCGTTCGAGAGCATCCAGCATCCGGCGAGAATAAAGAAGCGAATTATAATTATCCGCCAAGATATTCTGCGTGTCGGAAGACATATCCGTAATATTCTGCACAGCCAGCCCGCCCAGCAGAACGATCATCGTAAACAAAAGGCCGATCCCGAAGGTCAGTTTCGTTTTTATTTTCAGTCTTAAGAACTTATCCATACGCTTATGCTATTATTATCTGGTCAATATTCAACTGCAACAAACTGTCCAGCAATGTCCTGTATCGGAAAACCGACAGCACCCGGTACGACTCGTCTACACCGGCAGTCATACCGATGCAGACTTTAAATGTGCATCTTCCAACCGGGGATTCCAAAATGCATTCGACACTCTCAACACACCAGCGCCTTTTCGCCCTACCGCCAATTCTATTTCACAATCAAAGGCCATATTCTTCGATCTTCCTGTAGAGGGTCGTCAAGCCGATACCTAACAGGCGGGAGGTTTCCGTCTTGTTGCCGTTGGTATACTTCAATACCTTTTGAATATGCATCTTCTCTACGCCGTCAAGGTCGAAGCCGGAATAGCTGCTGTCGGTATTATTTTGAGGATTCTGTATTGTGAGCGGCAAGGTGTCTGCAGTCAAGGTGTCTCCATCGGAGATAATGAGGCTGCGCTCCACGACATTGCGCAGTTCACGGACATTCCCTTTCCAAGGATACCGTTTCAAGATACGGACATAGTCCGGCGAGATCGTGCGGATGGTCTTTCCTATCTTGGAAGACAGTGCGGAAACAAACGCCTCGACATGCAGAGGAATATCGTCCACCCGTTCGCGGAGCGGCGGCAGGTGAATATGGAAAACAGAAAGCCTGTAAAACAAGTCCTCACGAAAATGGCGTCGGCAATTTCTTTTGCTAAGTCACGGTTGGTGGCGGCTATCACACGCACATTCACTTTGACAGGTTTCGTGTCTCCAATCTTGAGGAATTCACCGGTTTCGAGAATACGGAGTAACTTGGCCTGAAGATCGAACGCCATCTCACCGATCTCGTCGAGAAAGATCGTGCCGTTGTCTGCTTCCTCAAACAGTCCTTTCGTCTCTTTGAGTGCACCGGTGAAAGCTCCCGCCTTATGCCCGAACATCTCGCTTTCCAACAGGTCGCGACTGAAAGAGGAGCAGTTGATAGCGACAAAGGCTTTATCACTGCGGGAACTGTGCTGGTGGATGGACTGTGCAAACACTTCTTTGCCAGTCCCGGTCTCTCCGGTGAGCAAGACGGGAACATCCGTGGCGGCAACCTTGCGTGCCAAAGAAACAGCCTCCTCTATAGCAGGCGAACGGCCGATGACAGTGGCAAACGAATACTGTTTGCCTACAGCCTTCTGCTGGCTGTAGGCAACGGTAGCCTTTTCCATCGCCTTTGCAATCAAGGGAAGGATTTTATTGTTGTCGTCACCTTTGGTGATATAGTCAAACGCACCGTTCTTGATAGCTTGTACTCCGTCGGGGATATTACCGTGGGCCGTAAGCAAGATCACTTCCGAAAGGGGACGCAGGCGTTTCAGTTCAGAGACAAGCTCCACACCGCTCCCGTCTGGCAGGCAAACATCACAGAGCACCACTTCGGGATCGTTCTGTTCGAGCTGCTTGATACCTACTTTGCAGTTGGTTGCTTGGAACACTTCATAACCTTCCAGCCCGATAATACGGGACAGGAGGCTTAAAATTTGCTTCTCATCATCGATAATCAATACTTTTCCCATCTTCTTATTCTGCTATGAGGAAGCAAATATAGCATATTATTCAGAGGTGTCCATTATTTCCCCTACTTTCATACTACCTTAATTATAGTTTAATTATTTGCAAATATTCTAAACCCAGTACTAGTTATGTGTAATAAATATTACATTCGCTAAAATTGTCTACAAAATGAAAAAAGTTCTATTAGTTGCAGTCTCCGTACTGCTTGTCTGCACTTCTTGTGTAACGAAAAAAAAGTATCTGCTAGCCGAAAACGGACGCCTGGAAGCCATTGCCCGGGGAGACGACCTGCAGAATCAGCTTGTAAACTGCCGTGACAACAACGACGGCCTCACTTCACGTCTTGCTTCACTTGAACGGGATACCACCCGCATGGGCAAGAACATCCGCAACTATCAAAGCATGCTCAACACCAACATGACGGAGCAGGAAAAATTGAATTCACTCCTGAGCCAGAAGATGAACGAACTGGATGAACGCGAACGGACGATCAACGAACTACAGGATATGATCAATGCACAGACTGAACGGGTACAGAACTTGCTCAACAGTGTAAAGGATGCCCTCCTGGGTTTCAGTAGCGACGAACTGACCGTCCGCGAAAAAGACGGAAAAGTCTACGTTGCCATGTCAGACAAACTTCTTTTCGAATCGGGAAGCGCCCGTGTCGACAAGCGTGGCAAGGAGGCTTTGGCCAAACTCGCCGAAGTCCTTAACAAACAATCCGACATCGACGTTTATATCGAAGGGCACACCGATAGCAAGCCGATCAACACCGCCCAGTTTAAAGACAACTGGGATCTCAGTGTCATCCGCGCCACTTCGGTCGTCCGCATCCTGACAAAGGACTACGGTGTCAAACCTTTGCAGATACAACCTTGCGGCCGCGGCGAATTCATGCCTGTTGCCGACAATGAGACAGCCGACGGCCGTGCTAAAAACCGCCGTACCGAAATCATCATGGCTCCGAAGCTGGATAAGTTATATCAAATGTTGAACCAATAGCACTCATAGGAAGGCAGCTACCGCGATTTGTCCGTTACCTTTGTTTCTTTCAAAAGTAACGGACAAATTTAACAAAAAGCAAGCAAGTTTTCTCGTGAAAACCCTTATTCCAGCAGGATTCCGACCCCCATCTGCACGGTATCGAGACCCAGGTATCAGAGGAACCGAGATCCGGGTCTCAAAAAGAATAGATAGGTAGTTACTTAAAAATAAGCTATATGCTTTGATAAAAAATGTGCTTGTCTTTATGATAATATGATAGTGGAAAAACAACCATCATGCCTCCTATCATTTTTTGTACACCTTAATATTCAATTGGCATAAAGCAAAGTATGATAGTATGACAGTATAAATAGAGATTGTTTTTATGTTATTTCTTCTTGCACCGCAAAGCAAAATACAGGATATACAGGAAAGACAACAACGGAATCACAAACCCAATCGCCATGTTATCGGCCCCGATATATCCCATCAGCATTGGGGCAAAGGCTCCGCCTGCTACTCCCATAACGATATAGGATGATGCTTTCTTTGTAGAAGAACCCATACCTTCCAGGCCGAGTGCAAAGATTGTCGGGAACATAATGGACATGAAGAAAAAAGAAAGATAGAGCGCATACAAAGAAACCGTACCGACAGACACGACGACCAACGCCATACAGACAGCATCCGCCAAAGCGAACCATGTCAGGAGACGGGCCGGAGACATCCACTTCATCGTAAAACTGCCGGACAGACGGCCGATCATAAACAAAGCCATTCCTCCGAAAGCCAAGATACGCGAAGCCTCAATATTCGTCATCGAAGTATCGACTTCCGTCACATAATTAATGAAGAAACTGAAAATTCCCGTCTGGGCAGCACAATAGCAAAACTGTGCAATAATAGCCCGGACAAACTGCGGATGTCTCCACATGGAGGCAGTACCGGATGCGGGTACATATTCTTTTTCTTCCGCATCCGTATCTTCTTCCACCTGTACTTCGGGTAGTTTGGTAAAGATGAAAAGAATGGCTACCAGTAAAACAACCGAGCCAACCAGGATATATGGTTTCGTCAGCGTAAACGGATCGCTCTCCTCGCCACCGAATATCAGCATGCCACCGACCAGCGGGCCTAAAATCCAACCTAACCCGTTAAACGATTGAGACAAATTCAGGCGTTGCGCCCCCGATTCCTCCGGCCCTAAAATCGTGGAATAAGGGTTGGCTGCCGTTTCCAGAATACAAAGCCCACAGGCAATCACAAAAAGGGCGACCAGGAATGGAGATGCCGAATGCAGATAAGCCGCCGGAATAAAAGCGAACGCACCAACAGCAAACAGGCATAACCCTAAAATAATCCCTTTCTTATACCCGAACCGCTTCATGAACATACCGGCAGGGAGCGCCATCAGGAAATAAGCGATATAAGTGGAGAACTGCACAAGGCCGCTCTCCGCCTTCGTCATCGTAAAGACACCTTGAAAATGCTTATTCAATACGTCCAACAGACCATGAGCAAAACCCCACAACAAGAACAGGCTGGGGATCAATATAAACGGGACAAGATAAGACTTCCCTCCGGGAGCGGAAAACAAAGTTTTCTGATTATTCTTTTTCATGCTTGCTATTTATTACGAGTCGGCAAAGATACTCTTTTTTTCAGATAATACCCTCCTCCCATATAAGAGACCGTATAAGCCGAATCCGGCGAACTGCGGTAGACAGAAATCTCGCCGAACACATACAGAGCCGAATCCAGATCCAGCCGGAGAATATCCGGATATAAATCATCCGGGATCGAATCGGACGGAGCCAACCCAACCTTCTCCATCTGGCGGAAAAGCAAAGAATCTCTTTCTGCTTCAAAAAGAATTAGTGAGTTTTTATCGCATAAATAGAAGGTGTCCATCTGTATCATGCTGTTTATCGGGCCTTCGTCATAGCGGCCGACAGCCTGGAGCGTTTCATATCCCGTAATATCCAAAGGTGAATAATCGGTAATGGTTACATATTCATAATAATTGCCCGGATTTGCCGGAATCGGATAATTGTCGCGCTTTTCCTGCGAGATCCGTTCTATGTCCCTCGCTGTTATGCACGGTATATACGTGACAAAGGACAACAAAACGACGGCAAGCACAACCGCATACAAATAATGTGCGGTCCGTCGGAAAAAGAACAGCAGGACAGTCCCCGTCAGGATAGCGCCTACCACCACCAGATACACCCGCGCTTCCGTATATCCGTACTGGTTGATCCGGTAGAAAGTTCCCACCCAATACATGACCAACGCCGGAAGTACAGCCCAACCGGAATAGCGGTAAAACCAATCATAATATCTTCTCTCCAGGAACGGCTGGCAACTTTTCAGAATGAATGTAGCCGAAATAAAACTAACGACAATATAAGCAACCGCACCTTTGGGCAAGGACCACAAAACGGCCACTTTGACAAAATAGAGATACAAGATAACCGCATATATCAGCAAGGCCGGCGAAAGGACGTAATTCAGCAATACATCGAACAGTTTGTTCACGCCTTCCTCCTCCTCTTTCTCCCGGTTAAACAAAAGGAACAACAACGGCAATATCCCTGCAAATGCGATACTGGACAAATAGGCCATAAACCGCCGTTCCCCATATTGCCATATCTCAAAAATATACTGGATCGAATAATAGATGGAGATAGAAAGCAGCCAGGCAATCCCGGCCAGCAATCCGGCAGAAAGCATCGCCCGAAGGTAACAAAGCCCTTTCCTGACAAACCTATCGTTATCCCGTCTCCAGTCGCACACCAGATACAGCAGTTGCACTACTACGAGCGTCACCCAATAGAAAACAGACCAGAGATCTTTCTCCTTCCAGAAAAACGGAATAAAGAACAACACAGACAGATAATAGGCAAAACGCCAGCGCGATCCTTCCGTCATCGAATTCAATGTACAGGTAATCAGGAATAAGACTGGGAAGTAATAAACGACAACAGCCAGTCTTGCCCAAGATGTCTCATACAGCGCGCAACCGAAACAGCAAAATAAAACAGACAGAACTACCTCTGCCGGATTGTGCCGCACTGCTATCTGTAAACGTTTGAGAAGAGCCTCTATTTTCTTTTTCATACCTTCAATATTTATAATTAGGCCATAAAGATAAGCGTTATTGCTTTTCTGCCACTATTTACATGCCAAAATGGTTCCTTTTCTGCCAAATTTTCCTACAGACACTCTCCATTAACAATCCCATTTTCAAACACATATATCCATACGAGTAAGCCTGTTTACCTAAAATCATGGCCTCCGAAAAGGATTTTCAACTTCGTTTATCATCCTTTATTCATATTAACGCCGGACATATTGTTCTGGCATGTCTTTTGAAGTTGATATAGTGCTTTCGGGTTAGAAGAAACGAGAGCGGAAAAGAATATAAATGTTTAACTAAATAATTGGAGGACTGTATTATGACACCGATGAGAAGAAGTCAAAATTGGTTACCGTATGTATTCAATGATTTATTTGACAACGACTGGATGATTAAAGCGAACTCTACAGCTCCCGCCATCAACGTGATTGAATCGGAAAAGGACTATCGGGTAGAAGTTGCTGCTCCTGGTATGACAAAAGACGATTTCAACATCCGCATCGACGAGAACGACAATCTGGTCGTATCGATGGAGAAAAAAGAAGAAAAGAATGAAGACAAAAAAGAAGGACGCTATCTGAGACGCGAATTCTCCTATAGCAAATTCCAGCAGACAATGGTTCTTCCCGAAAACGCAGAGAAAGAAAAGATCGAAGCAAAAGTCGAGAATGGCGTGTTGAACATCATCATCCCGAAAATGAGCGAGGAAGCAGCCAAGAAAGCTGAAAAGATTATCGAAATCAAATAATCTGTTGTCTCATATAAACTAAAGGCTCTAATGGTTTGTTTTATTGGAAAAATATTATCCGGTTAAAGCAAACCATTATCTTTTTATCTATATCTTTGCCTATATAAACATTGTATCGTATTATAAATCTAATTGAAAGAAAGGAAATAAAATTATGATTTTAAGCAAGAAATTATCCGAAGCATTTAACGCACAGGTTAATGCAGAAATGTGGTCATCCAACTTGTATCTGTCCATGTCCGTGCACTTCCAGAAACTGGGATTAAACGGTTTCGCCCACTGGATGAAAAAGCAAGCAGAAGAAGAAATGGGGCATGCCCACAAAATGATCGACTTCACTATCGACCGCGGTGGTGATATCACAATCGGGCAGATCAATGTCGTTCCTACTGCATGGGGCAGCGTCACAGAATTATTCGAACATGTTTACAAACACGAATGCTACGTTTCCGAACTGATCGACAAAATGGTCGATATCGCAGAAGAAGATAAAGACCATGCATCAAGAGACTTCCTCTTTGGGTTCGTTCGCGAGCAGGTTGAAGAAGAATCTACAGCTAAAGAAATCGTAGAACAGTTGAAGAATTATGGCGAATGCCATGTTGGTATCCTTGACCACAGATTGGGCAAAAGATAAAAACAATGGACAATTGATAATGGACAATTGACAATTAGTTGACACATTCTTATTAATTGTCAATTGCCCCAAGTATCGCTTTCCCCCACAGCTCTCCCAAAGCAGAAGCCCCTTTCCGGTTAGGATGTAGATAGAAAGTTCCTGCATTTCCCTTTTCGGGGAAGAGTTCGTTTTTATAATGCGTCTTGAAATAATCGAAACCATCCGTATCTCCCATAAAGACCTGTCCAGGAAAATGTTTGGAATAATCGAGAACCAACGCCTGTAATTCAGGATAATAACTTTGCAGACGATTCAATCCCTCTTCCAGGTATTTGGCTCCGTTGTATGTATTCGGGCTGTACCATACCGGCCGGTGTAATACGATCTTGCATTCCGGATAGAGTGCCAGCAACTTATCGATAATCGTTTTCATATTTTCATAATACTTGGCAGGCGAGGCCGGAGCTCCGTTCGGTCCTGTAATAGCGCTGTCGTTCGTCCCAAGCATAATAGAAAAGATCAAAGTCGCCCAAGTTTCATCTTTGAACTGGTCGGCGACCCGGACCACCTTCGGGAATAGCAAATCGGTTTGAGGCAGAAAATCAAAAGTCGTACTTCCACTTACCCCCTGGTTGGAATAGCGGACAGTTCCGACAGACGGCTGCCTGCGCAGATACAAAGCGGCCTTCACAGGGGGAGCCTCATGTCTCGGATTTTCCAACAAAGCGCCTTGCGTTATGCTGTTTCCGATAAATACTATATTCAGATTTTTCTTTTCCTTGCCCGTCATATAACAACAGATTGTCATACACAACAATAAACCTATAACTTTCCGGATATCCTTCATAATTCAATTTTTCTACTTTTCTGCGAATGTAGGAAAAAATTCATTCACTTCCGGATGTTCCGATAACCAAATTTTAGCTCCTTCTTCCTCGCGCATCGGATAAGCCTCCACCAAATCCATCAATTCGCTCAATTGGTCATTATCGAGAGAAAAGTTCCGGAAAAAAGCGGCTGCATACGGATCTTTGTCAGAAAAGCCTTTGGTTGCCATAATCTGAATCTGTTCGGCATCGCCGTACTGTTTTTGCGGGTCATCTAGAAATTTAAGGTCGTAGCGGGAGAACATCCAGTGGGGAGTCCAGCCGGTTACCACGATCCACTCTTTGTTCTCAATCGATTTCTGAAGAAATGCGACCATTGTCGCACCGCTCGAAGGTTTTAACGTCAGCTCGACCGGATATTCCCGGATGACACGCTCAGTCTCATTCATCAAGCCGGCCCCGACATCGATACCGATGATCTCGTTGCGGAACTTCTCTTTATACTCATTCAATTCTTCTATGGAACGGATCGTGACATACGAAGGGACTACCAGCCCCATCCTGGCATTTTTATAGGCTACTCCTAACGCTTCCAAGTTATCGCCATATTTCCTTATATAATCGGCATGTGTAGCTGGAAGCCATGCATCCATAAAAACATCGACTTTACCGGCCGCCATCGAGACAAAGACCGGTGCAATATCCGCATTTCGCAGCATCACATCATACCCCTTGCTCTCAAGCATGACTTTCGCCAGATAGCTCATGGCTATGCCTTCCGACCAGTTTACATAACCGATCGAAACCTGTTTCCTGTCTTTCGAGGAATCGCTGCAATCAGCGAACATCATCATGAAGGCTACAATAAGGGATAAATTTATAATGATAATCAATCTTCTCATAAATACTTTTCTTTTTATCTGTTTTACTTTCTACGCACAAAGCCCTGTGTAATACGATCCAAAACGATCGCTAGAATCACGACGGCTATGCCGCCTTCAAAACCAAGTCCGATTTTCATTTGTGTGATTCCTTTCAATACGATCTCACCTAATCCGCCAGCCGAGATCATGGCCGCAATCACAACCATAGAGAGAGCCATCATGATTGTCTGGTTCACTCCTGCCATAATGGTAGGTAAAGCCAACGGGAGCTGTACTTTAAAAAGAAGTTGTCCCGAAGTGGCCCCGAACGAACGGGTCGCCTCTACAATATCTTCCGGAACCTGACGGATTCCCAAGCCGGTAAGACGGACAACCGGAGGCATGGCAAATATCACGGTGGCAAAAGCGCCCGGAACAGGTCCCAGTCCGAAAAACAGGACAGCCGGAATCAAATAGACAAAAGCGGGCATCGTCTGCATCAGATCCAAAACCGGACGGATCACCTTAGCCGCCTTATCGTTTCGCCCGGTCCAGATTCCCAGCGGGACACCGAACAACAAGGCGATGATCGTCGACGACAAGACAAGCGCCACAGTCTGCATGGTCTGTACACAAAACCCCATCCCCCAAATCAAAAGTAAACCGAGCAAGGTCAGGACAGCGGTTCCCTTTCCGGCTTTCCACCAAGCCAAAGCTGCTATTCCCGCAATCATCAGGTAGAACGGGACCCACATCAGTATTCCCTGGAAGCCGTCGATAAAGCCGCCTACGATGTGGTTGATTACATCAAAAAGGCCAGCAAAGTTTTCTGTCAGCCAATTAATGGCCATTTCTATATATTTTCCGATATTTATCATAAATCTATTGCGTTTTGAATGATTTCTTCTATTTCTTTCTGATCTTTTCCGGTCATCTCGATAATGATGGCTGAAGTCGATACGACACCTTTCAAACGGTTATTCTCATCGACCACCGGCAAAGCCTGCTGGACTTTCGGCAAGAGGGGCAACATATCTTCGACTGTCATACTCTCCAATACGGAAGGGACCTCTTTCATAACAATCGAACTGATATCCCGCACCCCTTCCTTACGCAACCGCAGCACATCTTTCAACCGTATTTCACCAAGGAACTGCTCGTCCGTTCCGATCACGGGCAACGCATACAAACGTTTTTCCCTCATCTTGCGGATTATGGCCTCCGGACCATCTTTGCGGATACGGACAACGATCGGTTGAGTCAGCATGATGGAAGAGGCCGTAACGACACGCCCACGATCCACACTCTCGGTAAAACGGGTGACATAGTCGTTCGCCGGATCGGTCAATATCTCTTCGGGCGTCCCGACCTGTACGACTTCGCCATCCTTCATAATGGCAATACGGTCGCCTAATTTGATGGCCTCGTCCAGATCATGTGTGATAAAGACAATGGTACGTTTCATCTTCTCCTGCAAGTCCAGCAACTCGTCCTGCATCTGTTCGCGGATAAGCGGGTCAAGGGCAGAAAAAGCCTCGTCCATCAACAGGACTTCCGGGTCGTTCGCCAAAGCACGTGCCAGTCCGACGCGCTGCTGCATACCTCCGGAGAGTTCGTCCACACGCTGGTTCTCATATCCTTTCAATCCTACAACGGCTATGCTTTCATATGCTTTCTTTTCGCGCTCTTCTTTAGGCACTCCCTGCAATTCAAGCCCGAAAGCTATATTGCTCAATACAGTCCGGTGAGGCAACAGGCCAAAATGCTGGAATACCATCGCCATCTCCTTACGGCGTATTTGCAACAGTTCCTTATCCGACAGAGATGTGATGTTCCTACCGCTCAGCCATATCTCCCCCATAGAGGGTTCGTTCAGCCGGTTAATGCAACGCACCAACGTCGACTTACCACTACCGGAGAGCCCCATTATCACGAACATCTCTCCTTCCTTTATTTCCAGATTGGCATTACGGACAGCTATGGTACAGCCTGTTTCTTTTAAAATTTCCTGTTTGCTCTTACCTTGCTTAATCATCTTTTTCGCTTTGGCCTTCTCAGGTCCGAAAAGAATCGATAAGTCTTTTATTTCTATTTTCGTCATATTTTAAAAATTATATTTGGTCATGTTTAGAAGTAATTCCCAGGACCGGGCATGTGGTGTCTATTTAATAAACAGGGAAAAACGCGTTTAGTTTAAAAAAGACAATAAGTTCGGTCTTCACTCGTCTTTATTTGTATAATAAATCACTTATAATCAGATAATAAAACAACAAAATCAAAAGAATCAATCATTCATATTTTCGACCAAAAGGAAATGTCCGGAATCGCCTTGCATATGAAATACAAGGAGATTTCCGGACTAACAAGGAATAAATATGTTCTTTTTCGATGGTATTATCTTGTTCGGCTGTACTCGTACAGTATTTTCCCTTTTCCATTCATCAGATAAAAGGATAACTTACTATCTTCCATGCTGACTACAGTGAACCCGGCTTCCGGATTACAAAACTTCGTACCCTCGACAGTCTTTACCTTACGGGAAAGTGAACCGGATGTATTTACCAGATAGTCAACCTTGCTGTCAGCAGGCTGGATGTGCTGGAAGTTATGAATATGACCACAAAAATACATATCGACACCATATCTGTCCAACAGAGGCTCCAAACGTTTACGCATATCGGCACGTTCACTTTCCTCTTTCGGCGTATCGGCATAGACAGGATGATGGCCGATTACGATCTTCCATTTCTCAACAGAAGAGGCAAGCGTTTTTTCGATCCATTGAAGCTGCTCTTCCATATCCTGTCTGCCGGCATCGGGATATTTCTCCGTATCTTCACGGTATTTGTCAATCAGAGGCGAAGTATCTATAAATACCAACAAGGCTTTCTCATTTTCACCCGCCTCCACGACTTTTGAGTAATAACGGGAAGGGACGATCCAACGACGGCTTTTCTTGCCGTAATCCAATACCGCTTGCGTATTACCGCGATACTCATGGTTCCCGTTGACGGCAAACCACTCCAGCATCAGCTCAGGATGGCTGTAAACAAGCTCGTAGTTTGTCATCCACAACGGATCGTCGACGCTGGCTACCCCCTCGAAATGATGAGTATCCCCGGCCGCGACAATAAATTCGATGTCTATCTTTTCCGCCAGATTTCCCATCAACTCGGCAATCGTCTTTTGTTCATAATAACCGTTCCGTCCCAAGTCGCTGACCAGATAAAAATTTTTGCTTTCTTCCGATACGGCCGGAACGTCGAATGCCTCCCCTGCTAAAGCAGGACCGGCAATATCCGTTTCCGAATTCGACGCATCTTTCTGCTTACCGGCAGAAGTGCAGCCCCCAAAAGCGGAGACTGCGAACAAAGCCGATAAGGTCTGTAAATAATTTCTTCTATTCATCATGTTCTTTTATTTTAAACCGAAAGCTCCGAATTGTGCTTTCACCGCCGGCGAATGGTAAGTGACACCATTTACGGAAAGCCCGTTTGTCGAAAAGTAGGGAACTAAGTTGGCATCTGTTCCGCTATTAGCGCCTGCCAATACCGGAGAACCGGATTTGACATGGAAATCCCATCCTTCATCATATACATATTCGGTCAAAGCGACTTCGTTAACGGCAAAGTTTTCGAACAGCGGGTCCTTCAAATCATTTTCAGTAGCGATAATGCTATGCACATCCACTACTCCGGAGTTGTAATTCTTATGTTCGTAGTTATAACCGGCCCATGCATAGGCGACACCGCTTTCCTCTTCATATACAATATCACTTTTCTGGCTACCGGAAGCATAAAAATTATAATCGATCACAGACTGGTCGCTATAACCCTCTTCCGGGTCGTTCGGGTTCTTGAAGCTCGGGGTCATGGCACGGAACTTGCAATTTACCATCAAGTTGTTGAAAACATTCGCCAACACATTCTTTTCAGCATATACACAACCACCCTTCTCACCGTCGCGACGCCAACCGGCATTGACGATCGTATTATTGTAGGCCTGAACCTTAGCCTGGCCGCGCGTTTCGCTCTGGCCTGAACTGGACAGTTTCAATCCGTTAGTGTTCGGGCTGAACATGATATTACCGGCGACATCCACCGTACATCCGGCTTTTACATTGACAGCTTCCGCCCCGTCATATCCGTTGGCGGCAAACGTATTGCCAGCTATGATTGCCTGTCCGCCCATCAAATAAATACCGTCAGACCAGCCATTACGAAGAACAGAATTAGTGATGACATATTTCCCCTTGATATTGTTAGTCGTGATCTGCGGATAAGCGTCGTCACCGGCCGTATATACACCGTTGGCCGCAGCCGGAGAACCTTCCACCACTTGGCCACCCGTATATTCGATAACGGTATGGTCGATCAACATTTCCTCGCAACTGTTCGAAGCGACGATACCACCCCATAAGCCGGCAAACGTATTCTCTTTCGTGCGATTTTCCTCAGCTACGGAGAAAAGGACCGGATTTTCAGCTGTTCCCTTACAGTAAAGATTGCCGTCTACCGTAAATTCAACAGGGACATGGTTGGCTCCGACACCTTTGTCATCAAAGATAACCTGCACACCTTCCTCTATTGTCAGGGATTTACCGGCCGGTACTGTGATATGGCCTGATACCAATATGATGGAATTGGCTTTCCAAGTCCCCTCGACATCCCCCTCCACAGTCTCCGTATCTTCATTTCCACCCTGATTATTATCCGGATTAACAGGATCATCGTCACCACAAGCAGCCAAAGTCATGACCATCATGGCTGCACTCACTAATAATGCATTGAATTTCATAAAATAAATGCTTAATGTAAATATTAATATAATTGCTATGTTAAAGTTTATACCGGATGCCGAGCATAAATGACTGACCGTGCCATTCTTTCCGTTCGATCACATTCCCATTATGCCGGTCTGAATCCACACTCTCCGTACGCGGTCCTTTCTGAATGTAGCGCAAGAGCGGGATATCCAACAGGTTGGAGGCCTTGCCAAAGATACTGATGCCGTTCTTGAAACTTTTTTCTATCGAAGCATCCAGCTGGGCGTAGCCGTCCTCCCATATATCATCTTCATACCAGTTCGAAATGTCGCTCAGACGTTTTCCCGTATAGCTGGCAGACACCTGGCCCTCCCAGCCGTGCCTGGTCTCTTTGAAAAGCAGGGAGAGATTTGCCACATGGGCCGCCTGTCCGAACAGTGGACGGGACTGGCGCACCGACTTCACTTCCGATCCTTCCATGATACGCTTGTCTGTCGTGACCTTCGAATGTGTATAGGTATAGTTTGCCTTAATACCGAACCAGTTGAAGTATTTCATCACATCGACTTCCATCCCCAGATTCTTGGCGTCACCGAAGTTCATCGGTTTATAATAGGTATCCTGGCCTTCGTTCAACAAACCGTATTCGATCGGGTCCTGGATATTCTTATAGAACAGGCCGACCATAAACTGCTCGGAAGACTTTGGAAAAAATTCATAACGTAAATCGATATTGTCGGCAACCGTATGCTTCAAGTCCGGATTTCCCTTTTCCTTATAATCTTCATTAATGATGCTGTAAGGCACGATCTCGAAAAAGCTCGGACGATTGATGGCACGCGCATACGAGAAACGCAGGTTGGCATTTCGATGGATACCGTATTTGGCATGGAAACTCGGCAATACATCCGTATAGTCCTGGTTCCCTTCCGGATCAACATCACGGGGAAATTTCAGTACATATCCCTGATTCGTATGCTCGACACGCACCCCGGCGATCAATTCCCATTCCTTCAAGGTATACTTCACCATTCCATATCCGGCACCGATCTTTTCCGTTGCATCGTAATTCAGAGGATCCCCTATGTTGCCATAAGGACGGGGGACGAACTGTATCTCGTCAAAATTAAACCAGTCCTTATTGATATATTGCGGATTCTTGGAACCGGTAGCCGAGTTGAACGTATATTCATTAAAGAAACTGTCACGCTTCTTATCCCGGTACATACCTCCGGCCGAGAAATCCAGGACCGCCCCGCCATCCAATTTCAACTTATATGCCAGATCGACATATCCGGCTTTGTCCTTATCCGAGTTATGTTCCCAACGACGTTTGGCTGCATCCGTAGTAGACACGTGGGAACCCAACAGATATATTTCCGCATTATCGGGCGTTTCGCTGAATGCTTTGGACAAGACAGCCGACCAGTTCAACCGCAACGCTCCGCCAGACAGAAACAAATGTTCGCCTTTTAAGGTCGAATTGATGATATACTGGTGGTTCCAACGCATACGGACAGCCCGTTCCTTTTCATCTTCCCCATCGCGCACTTCGGCTTCGCTCATATCCATATAACCGTTATACCAAGTCAGCTTATGGTTGTCGTTCAAGGAGTAATCCAGTTTGGCATGCACACCGATACGTGTCTGTTCCGATGAATAATTACGGTATTCTATCCCATTATGGCTCGTTCCCGGTTGATAATAGAGCCGACTTTCCTTTCCCCGGCTGGTACTCAGAAAACTCCCCGCCAACATGACGCCCAATTTATCATCAAAAAAGCGGTCGCCATACGAAAGTCCGGCAGTCAGGTCCGGCAGCGGTTTCTTCCATTTCATCCGTAGGTTCGAAGTCGTAAAGTCTTCCATCGTCACTTTGTAATCTTCCGGTTTCCCCAACGCTTCGTAAGGAGATTTCTTTACGATACCGCCCCGGTTGAACGATTGGAAGTCACGACCGAAATACATCGCGTTATAACCGGTAGACAAGTTGGCCGTAAATTGGCGTTCGGAAGGAGCATCTTTCATGATCAGATTGACAGCGCCACCAATGCCGTCTCCCTCCATATTCGCCGTCAAGGATTTGGTCACCTCCAGACGGTCCAGCATCTCGGAGGGGAAGATATCCAGCGGCACAAAGCGGTTCTTATTATCGGGACTCGGAATCTTCACTCCGTTCACCAACGTATAGTTATACCGTTTGTCCATACCCCGTAAAATGGCATACTGACCTTCTCCGCTACTGTTACGCTCGACCGTCACGCCGGACATACGCTGGATCACATTGGCAACCGTAATATCCGGTGACAGCTCGATCGCTTTCGCACTCATGACGTTGACCACATTCATCGCCTGCTTCTCAATCCCGCGGGCACCGGCTTCGGTACGTCCCGGATTGGTGGCTATGATCGTGACACCTTCCAGGTTCATGGCCGAAGGCTTCATGTTAAACAGTACATCCCGGCCGGACAGCGTGTTTACGTTCTGTTCCTGTGTCTCATAGCTGATATAACTGCAAACCAACGTGATGTTTTTTCCTTCCGGCACATCTTTCAGGACGAATGTCCCGTCCAGCCCGGCTGTCGTTCCCATCGCCGGATTTTCTTTCACATACACAGCAGCACCGATCAGTTCTTCGCCGGTCTGCGCATCCTTAACCCAACCTTTAACTGTCGCAGCGGTCAGATAAGCAGCCGGAGTCAAAGTCAGAAATAAAACGAGTAGTAATTGCTTCATTATTTGTTTTTCTTTTCCGCCGCAAAAGTAGAAGGTGCGGATAACAGCAACACTTCATTCTTTTTACAATTACGTTACAGGCAGAAAACAGAAGGAACAAAAAAGCTACATATTTAAACGATATCGACCGGTTAATCTACAAAAAGTCTTATATTTGCGAGTAAGAATTACACATAATAACGCATACTAATATGAAAACAAAGATTTCACTTTTACTTCTTGCCATTCTATGCAACATCTCCGTATTTGCCCAGAGTGACTTCGACAAATATTTCGAAAAGAAAAGTCTCCGGGTGGATTTTGCCTTGAGCGGTAATCTAAAGTCACAATCGGCTGCTATCCAAGGGTTGCGTGAAGAACCGGTATGGGGAGGTCCGGTCAAGAACCTGATCGATAAGTTCAATTACGGAGGTTATTATATTAATGTCTATGACAAAGCTACGAATAAGCTGATTTACTCACGCGGCTTCAATACGTTGTTCGAAGAATGGCGCTCGACAGAACAGGCCAAGACAGAAACACAATCGTGGACAAACAGCGCTTCCGTTCCTTTCCCGAAAGTACCTGTCTATGTCGAGATCACGGCACGCGACAAGGCCGACATGCAATTCCATCCGTTGCTGAAACAAGAGGTCGATCCCAAAAGTATCTTCATCGACCGGGGAAAACTGAAAGCCAATAAAGTGCATCAGATACAGAAAAGCGGCGACTCGACAGAAAAAGTGGACCTTGTTTTCATTGCTGAAGGATACACGGCGGATGAACAGGAGAAATTCGTAGCAGATGCAAACAGGTTTACAGAAGCCTTGTTCGCGACTCCTCCTTTCACGACACGTCGAAACGACTTCAACGTATGGGCAGTCTGCCTGGTATCGGAAGAATCGGGCACGGATGTTTCGGGTAAAGGTATCTTCAAGAACACTGCCCTCAATTCCGGTTATTATACATTCGGTGTAGACCGTTATCTGACAACACCGGATATGAAATCGATCCGCGATGCCGTCTGGAACGTTCCATGTGATGCAATATTCCTGCTGATAAACACAGATATGTACGGCGGTGGCGGCATGTACAACTTCTATGCCTGCGGGACAGCCGACAACCCACGGACACCTGTCGTCTTTACACATGAGTTCGGACATAGCTTCGCCGGCCTGGCAGACGAATATTTTTCTTCGGAAGTCGCCTACCAGGATTTCTATAACCTGAAATACGAACCGTGGGAACCGAATATCACAACTTTAGTCGATTTCGGCAGCAAATGGAAAGACTTATTGCCCGCAGACACTCCTATTCCTACTCCACTCGATGCCGGACATAAGGATAAAGCCGGCGTGTTCGAAGGAGGCGGTTACCTGTCGAAAGGCATTTATCGCCCGATGGATCACTGTATGATGCGCGACTACGCCCCATTCTGCCCGGCTTGCTCACGAGCCATTCTTCAGATGGTCGATTTCTTGACAGACAAGTAATAAAATCTATAGGCGCCCAGCAAACCGTAACCCATAGCTTTAGCCTCTGTAAAGCTATGGGTTACGGATGCCAAAGCATAGCTTTATGGTGGTCTTTTCTCGTGTCGAATGTCTTTTCGAACGGGAGTGTTGAAAAACGCCATGATTGATTATCTGTCATCTTTCACCGAGGAGACGAAATTTCTGCTACGGGAAAATTCATTATAAGATATAATTATTTTAACCGTACCGCTTCCCCATATTTGCTAATATCGATCAATTTA
>OGFA01000214.1_pt1 | contig 17485 bp, 8 predicted proteins | sample 1570881 | NCBI WGS metagenome assembly OGFA01 (sample SAMEA2582054, study PRJEB24529) | metagenome | biome: Human gut stool | place: China | collected 2011
GGCAGAAGGCGAAATGACTGCATCTATTATTCTATTCCCGCAGGATATGCCGGAAAAAGTTTTGCTGGAAGTGAGAATGAATGATGAAACCTATACGCAATACATGCCCGTCCAGAATCTGGAAAGTGGACATGCCTATCCTTACAATGTGACATTCGAAAATCCTGCTATGACAATTACCAGAGCGGAAATTGAAGACTGGATTGTAGAAGAGGATAAAGATGTGACTGCTTCGGTTACTGAATAAACGACTGACAAGGATTCAAAAAAAGAACGATATGAAAAGATATGAATTATGGCTCGGTAGTTTATTGGTAGTGACAGGTTTCTTAGGGGCGTGTACCAATGTAGCAGAAGACGAGTTTCGGAATAATCAATATCCGATGGAACTAATGGCGGAAAAATCAGCTATGACTTTTACGCGCAGCATCGGGGAGAAGACTGAATGGGATGGGGGAGAAACTGTTTCCCTTTATGATGGTTTCTCACAAAAGCTGTATGAGGTTTCTCAATCAGGCGAAATGAGCGCTAAAAATAATGATCCTCTTTATTGGTATACGACAACGGAAGAAGAAACATTGTTTGCCTGGTATCCTTCTTCGGAAACCTTATTGACAGAATGGACTGTAGCTACTGATCAAACTAATGAAGAGTCATATAAAAACTCGGATTTTCTTTATGCTTATGAGAAAATGAAGTTCCGTAGCGAACGGAAACTTAAATTCCATCATGGAACAGTAAAGTTGATTATCAATGTAAAAGGTGACGGAGATACGGTGTCGGAGGAAGACTTGAAAGATATGGTGTTTACTGTAAGTGCCATAACAAAAGGCACCATGACAGAAGGCAAATTACAGCCTGCGGCGGGAGTTGAAGCGATAGTGATGAAACCTTATAAGTTGGAAGATGCCAGGGAAGGGTATATTTATTCTTTCCAGTTGTTGATGGTTCCACAGGATATGTCCGGTAAGTCATTCTTCAAAGTTACATTGAAAGATGGCAGGAATTTCGGTCATACACCTGGTAATGGAGAGGGGCTATTGGAAGGTGGGCACCAATATACATACAATGTAGGAGTGGGTAAGCCGGGACTGAAAGTGACAATAGAGAAAGATTCTGTTTCGTGGGATGGTGATGATGAAGAAGTGGAAGGAACGGACAAAGAATAATATTCAAAAATTGAAGCGAAGATGAAACAATATAAATTTATGCAAGTAGCCTTGCTGACCATCATGTTGTTCGGTTGGGCTGGTTGTTCTCAAAATGAAGAAGAAGTTCCGGGAAATGTACGGAATGGCATTGTATTAAATGTGACTGATACAGGACTGATTAGCAATGAATCATCTACACGAACGGAAGATACAGGGTTTGTTACCGCTTTTACGCAGGGGGATCAAATCGGATTGTTTGCCGTAAAAGATGGAAGCATATTGGATGAAATCAATAATATGCCATTTACGTTCAATGGCTCAAGCTGGTCGGGCAAACCGATATTGTATGACGACCGGTTGGCTGGAGTGACTTTTTATGCATACTATCCTTATCAATCGGAAATGACAGGGAAAACAGATTTAACAGGTGATGATTTTTTTGCTCCTTTAGTGGCTGGCTGGGAATTGACAACAGAACAGAGTGAACAGAAAACGTATGCGAAGCAGGACTTGATGACTTCAAATGCAACTGCGTTGATTGGTGAAAATGGAAACTATACATTGAGTTTTCAGTTGACACATCGTATGAGTCTGCTTGTTGTAAAGTTGCCTTCCACACGGTATATTTTTACGGATGCAGAGGGAGTGGCAATGCCGGAAGAAACTCCTTACATTGCTATGCCGGTTGATGTAGCGTTCTATCTGGACCATGTGGATGAAGGAACGAAAATCTCTCCTTATTATGACGCGAAGAAAGACGAATATCGTTTGTTAAGAAAACCATCTTCGGAGAATCAAATTATCGGTCATTACAATGATAAACAATGTATGTTTGATACGGCTGAAAAGATGAAAGAAGGGAAGTATAAACGTTTTGTTGTCGATGGCGGATATAAAGAGGTGACTCACCATCTGCAGGTAGGCGATTATTATTATGCGGATGGTAGCGTGGTAAGTGGCAATGAAGCGGAACCTGCAAAGGATAATTGTATTGGAATCGTTTGTTGGGTGGGAAATCCAATGCCTTCTGTACTGTATAAAGACGTAGCGGGAACTCCCTATACAGCCAATAATGATGCATTGCTTCGTTCACATCCTAATTGTGTTCATGGATTGGTAATGAGTCTCTATACAGAAACGGGTAAATTTTCTCCTGCTCTTACTCAAAGTATACATGACTGGTTTATGACCACTTCATTTACTTCTTCTTATGTTTCCGTCACCGGATATTATGATGTAAATGAAAATAATAAAAACAAACCGCTTCGCTTTTTGGGATATAATAACTCGGAAGTACTGGATTTGTATTATGAAACATTCAAAACAGATTTTGAATGTTTCCAATATCAGGATGATTGTGAAAGTAACTTTCCGTCTCCGTCTATTACTACAGGTTGGTATGTGCCCTCAAGTGGAGAGCTTATCGCTTTGCAGGATAAAGATAATTCTTTAGAGAGTAGGCTGAATTCTAAGTTGATAAAAGTATCGGATAAAGCAATGGATACATCTGCTACTTATTGGAGCAGTACGGAACGAAATAATAAGAATATGTATATTGTTACTTATTCCAAACCCCCAGGCTCGGCAGGGACTGGCGGTGTTAAGACCAATGTTTATACTTATCGTTTCTTCCTGGGATTCTAATATAAAGATATTCGTATGATAATGAAGAAAGTAATACTTTTGGTTAGTCTGTTGTTAGTAGCCAGTTGTCTTTTAGTCCGGGCACAAGTTTATAAGTTCGACTTTACTTCCGACAAAAAAGTAAAAGAAGGATATACCAAAGTAACATCTGAAACCTTGTTCAATGACGAACAGGGTTTTGGGTATGACTTGCAACCGTCGTGGGATGGAAAAAGCAATCAACCTTTTTTCTTTTCAGTCAATGTTCCAGATGGTAATTATAAAGTGACTGTCACTCTTGGCAGCAAGGATTCAGCAGGGAATACAACAGTACGTGCCGAGTCCCGCCGACTGTTGATTGAGAATCTTCCGACCAGGAAGGGAGAAATGATTGCTGAATCTTTTACCGTCAACAAACGGAATATGAAAATCAGTGAAAGAGAGAAAGTCAAAATCAAGGCGCGCGAAAAGAATAAGTTGAACTGGGATGAAAAACTGACGCTTGAATTTAATGGTGATGCACCTCGTGTAACCTCTTTGGTTATTGAACGTGCCGATAAAGTACCTACTATCTTTCTCTGTGGTAACTCCACCGTAGTGGACTATGATAATGAGCCTTGGGCTGCCTGGGGACAAATGTTTCCGCGTTGGTTTACCGATCAGGTAGCTATTGCCAATTATGCAGAATCCGGAGAATCTGCCAATACTTTTATTGGTGCCGGGCGTTTGAAGAAAGCGTTGACGCAGATGAAGAAGGGTGATTATCTTTTTATGGAGTTTGGGCATAACGATCAGAAACAGAAGGGACCAGGCAAAGGAGCCTTTTATTCTTTCATGTATAATCTGAAGATTTATATTGATGAAGCACGTTCCAGAGGCGCACAGCCTGTATTGGTAACTCCTACCCAGCGTCGTCGTTTTGATAAGAATGGTAAAATAGTAAACACTCATCTTGATTATCCTGATGCGATTCGTTGGTTAGCAGCCAAAGAAAATGTACCTTTGATTGACTTGAACGAAATAAGCCGTACCCTTTATGAAGCAATGGGAGAAGAGGATTCCAAACATGCATTCGTACATTATCCTGCCAATACATATCCGGGACAAACGAAGGAGCTGAAAGATAATTCACATTCCAATACTTTCGGGGCTTATGAGTTGGCCAAATGTATAATTGAAGGAATGAAGACTGCTGATTTGGATGCAGTGAAGCTTTTGAGGAAAGACTATAAAGGATTCGACCCAAAACATCCGGATAAATTTGAGAATTTCAAATGGAATCTTTGTCCGTTTACAGAAATAGAAAAACCGGACGGTAATTGATAACAGAAAGATTACTCCGGCATTTGAGAAATAACGTCAATTAAAAAATATAAAATAGAAGAAGATTATGAAAAGAGTAGTAGCATCAATGGCATTGGCGGTACTTGCAGTAGGAAGCCAGGCACAAATTTTAAAGAATGATCTCTTGAAAGGTTATAAGGATGGTGACATTTTGGAGAAAGTGGTTTATGATGACAAACGGGCTCCTATTAATGTAGACACTTGGTGTGGTGCATTTGTTACCACGCCGGTTGAAGGGGTTATAAGTCCTACTGTTGGAAAGGCTTTGACGTATACGGGGTATAGTGAGGCGGGGCCATCTATCAACTTTGGTTTTCCACAAGGGGTGAAAGGTTCTCGTATCAGTGTATATTCATTGGTAGAATCTGGGAAAGTTTACTCCAAAGGAACTTATTATCTGGCTTGCCTGGTAAACTTTGCTAAAGTTGGTTCGAGTAATCTGGCAGATATCTTGGCTGCGAGTGCCAGTTATGTTGGTGGAGGAAATCGTGGTCAGGTATATGTCAGACGCGAAGGAAATGATAAAATCAAATTTGCTGTAGGCTTGATGAAAGAACGTAATGAGGCTCCTATGGTATATGATTATAATACAACGCATCTACTGGTATTGAAAGTCGATTATAATAAGAATGAGGTTTCTTTATTTATTGATCCTGAATTAAGTCAGAATGAACCGAAAGCCGATGCTGTAGTGGTTGGTGAAGAAGGTGCTTTGAAAGCCGGTCTGAAAGCAATTTCGTTTAGAAATCGCAGTGGTTTTAAAGGAAATATCGGTAATTTCCGCTTTGCAAAAGACTGGGCAGGTGCTATAGGTAAATAAAAGAAGAGCAATCGCAGTATTTATATCATTAAGAAGGGGGAAATTGGATTTACCAGTTTCCCTCTTCTTTTTGTCGAACTCCCATGTCACAGTTTCATATCGGAGATACCTCATTGATTTGTTGCCTTATTGCGGTTCTATATCAGTGTTTTCTTGCAATAAATAGGTTGTTATTTAAAGCTTATATAGAGAAGATGTGAAAAATATAAGATTGATAATCAGAATATGAATACCAGAAGTAAGCCTTGTTTAAAGCTAATTTGTAGAGAATATCAGACTATGGTAAAGGGTACAATCATATCTTGTACATACAAGAAAGTCCCCCAAACTGTCGCCGGGGGACTTTCATTTACTAACCTTCAAACAAATTTATAAATAGTATTATGTTGCTTAATTATATCCTTTGTTCTGTTCGTACAATCCTTCTTTTACCTTCATTTGTGAATCCGGTATTGGATAGATGTATGAGTCTTTGGTAACCAGTTTGTATAATTCGTACGTTTCCGGCTTACTAATGACACCGTTTTCATCCGAACCGTAAAATTTGAACATTTCCTGTAAGACCTCTACGTATCGGTTCTGGCGTACAAGATCATGCCAGCGAATACCTTCGGATGCCAGTTCCAGGCGGCGCTCCATATCTACTATTTCTGCAAACTTTTCGGGAGTGACACTGCTTGGGATTGTTGAAACTCCGGCACGTTCCTGAATAAGCTTGACAAGTGATATGGCTTTGTCAGTGGGGCCAACTATCTCTGCATACATAAGCATCACGTCTTCTAACCGGATTAGCGGATAATTGATCGGAAAATAAGTACGATCGGCAATTTGGTCATCGATGTCTTCAAATCCTAAAAGTTTACGTTTCATTTTATGCTCAAAGAATTTTTGGAAGAATTCTCCACCTGTATAAGGAACTCCGTCATCATCTACGAAATCATCGGTGTTAATGGTGCTTGGACAACGTTTGTCCAAAGAAACTCCCTCTGTGTCGGTTACTTTGAAACGACCGGCTAATCTGGCTTCGCACCAGATCCTATTACCGGACATTTGTATTTTTGTATAAGAGTCGTTGACTGCCGGAACAGAGTTGAAGACCATTGGATTGCCATAGTTTTTTGCTGCAATATATTGGATCTCAAAAATATGATATTTGTTGTCATTCTCGCTAATCCATATTTTCTTCCATTCATCGGCGGTACTTGCCCAGTATTTGTTGTTGGCGAAAGCATAATCGATCACTTCGCTGAATAGTTGTTCAGCTAATGCTTTTTTTGACTCGTCTTGTATAGGGTAACCGGCCATTGTCAGGTAGACACGTCCTAATAGAGCTTTTGCAGCAGTTAAAGTTGCACGTCCGGCTGAAGCACTGTTTCCCTGATAGTTTAACGGAGTGTCTACCAGCTTTTTTACAGCGTCTTCCAAGTCGGGAACAATCGCTGTTTCATACGTTTCTACAGGTTCGGATTGCTTGATAGCCATTGCTTCATTCACAGACACTGGTTCTAGTACGATGGGGATTCGGCCGAAATAGCGTACCAAATCAAAGTAAGCCAGTGCTCTCAAAAATTTAGCTTCACCGATGAACTGGTTTTTGATAGTTTCCGAGGAGAAGGTTACTCCGTCTGTTTTACTAAGAAACATATTGGCGCGTGCAACAATCTCATATAAATCATTCCAGGCTCCCGAAAGGGTACTGATGGTAGATATGTTCGGGTTGAAGGTCCCTATGTCAATATAATCACGTTGTTTGTCGGTCGTTTTATCTACCCAGGCATTATCAGATCGTACTTCGGACATTAACCAGGAATAATCTGATATAGGGAGCAGACCATTATAGATGCCGATCAAGGCTTGTTCCATTTCACTGGGCGTGGAATAAAAATAGTCTGTAGTCCGTGTATCGTTAGGCTCTACTTCCAGCCAACTTTCACAAGAGGACAGTGATAATGTCAAAGCTAATCCTCCGCTTATAAGATATTTATATAGTTTCATGGTTTCTTTCTTTTTTGATTTAGAATGTAACATTAACTCCTAAAGTAATCACTCTGGCTTGTGGATATGAACCGTAATCATAATCCCCCGTTGAACCGCCATTATTGGCTTCCGGTGAGAAACCGCCGTCATATTTATCCCACATCAGGAGATTTTCCCCAGATAAATAAACTCTTGCATTTTGTACGAATTTCTTTTTAAGTGGAAGACGATATCCTAATGTTACGTTTTTGATTTTAATAAAATCTGTGCTGTATAGCCAACGGCTGTCATAGAATTGGCCTGTATTGGCATTGTCGATCCCCGGAGTTTTACCGTCGCCCGGTTCTGCTTCTGATTTCCACATATTTTTCCAGTGAGAGAGCACGTTACCGTTAGCTCCCATACCCGGACGGTCCATTGCACGTCCTAATACTCCGTAGATATGTCCCCCAGTTTGTGCTGTAACCAGGACAGATAAATCAAAGTTTTTATACTTGAAAGTATTTGTTATACCGAAAGTATAATCCGGGTCAGGTTTCCCCATTAAGGTACGGTCACTATCACTGATAATTCCGTCACCGTTGGCATCCCGATAGCGTACGTCACCTACTTTCGTATTCTGCATCACAGGGTATTTTTGTAAATCTGCCTGTGTCTGATAGACTCCGACTGCATCGTACATATAGAAAGATCTTAAGGGTTGACCTACCATAAATACCTGCGTGGTACTGTCATACCCTGTAAATACAGTGCTATTATCATCTCCCAAGCTAAGGACTTTATTTTGATTATAAGAAACGTTCAGAGAAGTACTCCATTTCAATTTTCCTGTGAGGTTTTGCGTAGTTACTTCCAATTCAAAACCTTTGTTACGGATAGAACCGATATTTCCCCATGCTTTGGTGAAGCCAAGTAATGCGGGAACAGTCACCTGATATAGCAGGTCTTTGGTTGTTTTCACATAATAATCGGCAGAAATGAAAATACGATTGTTGAACAATCCCATGTCGAAGGCAACGTTCCAGCTTTCGGTCTTTTCCCAGCCGAGGTCGGGGTTAGCGAGCGATGTAGGAGCAAAACCATTGATGATTGTTCCGGATGAGTAATTGGCGCTGCTTAATTTGGCAAGAGCTGTATTTGTCGGTATAGAATTGTTTCCGTTTGCTCCCCAGCTGGCACGCAGTTTCAATGAGTTCATAACGAAGTCTTTCGGCCAGAATTTTTCGTTTGAAATACGGTAAGCGGCAGAAACGGCCGGGAACACCCCCCAACGATTTGCTTTACCGAAGCGGGAAGAACCATCGCGGCGGATGCTTGCAGTCAGCAGATAGCGGTCATCATATTCGTATTGTAAACGCCCGAAATAAGACATCAGGCGGGAAGGAGTGGAAACAGAGGCTGCTGCAGCTGTTAATACAACGTCCGCCATATCGAATACTTCCAGAGAATTATCGGGGAATTGGGTTGCACTTAGTCTGCTGGAAGAACCGCCGGAACTTTCCATTGAGTAACCAGCCATTGCACCGACAGTATGTTTGCCGATTGTTTTATCATAATGCAGAATCGTTTGAAGAAGAAATTTATTACTGCGTGATTCAGAACGGCTTGCAGTTGTTTTGTAGCCTTCGCTATCTGTACGATATTTGGTTACACTACTTGGAATGAATGAACGGGATTGAGTGCTGCTGAAGTTATATGAACCGGTGACTTCAGCTTTGAGACCGTTCCATATATCCGCTTTTACATAGGCTGCTGAATTGAGCCGGACGCTTTCGCCATGGTTTGTCACTTCTTCCATGTAAGCAATCGGGCTTATTTTGCTGAAGCTTGTCCAACGATAATAGCCGCGTGAGCCGGATCCTGTATAGATGCCATCCTCCGGTTCTGCGAGCGGAGCCATAGTCAGCACGTTTGTAGCCTGACGGTCTTTACCGTCTACACGTCCACCATCGCTCCAGTTGGCTGATGGTGCAAGGTTTACTCCGACAGTAATCCGGTTGAATATCTTGGATTCCACATTGGCACGGAAATTCAAACGTTTATAGTTGCTTTCAATAGCGATACCCTGTTGATCTGTGTATCCCATTGATACGCGATATTTGGTGTTACCACGCCCGCTTGAAAGAGACAACTGATAATTCTGTATTGGAGCCAGGCGGAAAAATTCGTCCTGCCAATCAATCAATTGCAAATTACCGTAACCCGGTTCTGTCCAGCGGGGGTCATTCAGGAAATAATAACTTTCCTTTCCACCGATCATTGCCAGGCGGGTGGCGTAATCATCCTCAATCGTTGCCCCTTTGCTTCCATATTGAGAAATATATCTGTTATTATTATATGCTGTACGAAATTCAATCCATTCTTCCGGGGATAATACATCTACTTTTCTTTCCAATGACTGAATACCAAAAGATGCCTGGAATTGTACCCTGACTTTTTCATCTGCACCGGCTTGTTTGGTAGTAATCAAAACAACGCCATTGGCACCACGGGAACCGTAGATGGCTGATGAGGAAGCATCCTTCAATACTTCAATAGACTGTATGTCTCCGGGGTTAAGACTGCCAAGATCATCGACAGGAATACCGTCCACTACATATAAAGGAGTGGCGTCCGCATTAATAGAGGCGGCTCCACGTACGCGAATCTGTAATTCGGAACCCGGTTCACCGGTAGTACTGCGAACTTCTACACCTGCCAGTTGTCCTTGCAGGGAAGAGGCAATATTGGTTGTAGCCCGGTCTTCCAGCTTTTCAGCATTTACTTTGGCAATGGCTCCGGTCACATTTCCTTTCTTAGCACTACCGTAACCGATAGCTACAACCTCATCCAAAGCGATAGCAGACTCTGACAGTTTTATTTGGAGGATTTTATCGGTGATAGTTACTGTTTGAGTATTATATCCGATAAAGGACACTTCCAGCAGTTTGGCACTTTTGGGAGCCGAGAGTACGAATTTACCGTCTAAATCAGTAATCGTTCCTTTGGCAGTTCCTTTCACTGTGACGTTTGCACCGATAATCGGTTCATCTTTCTCATCTACGACTACACCTGTCACCGTTCGGGTTTGTGCGAACGACAGGGTAGATTGTACTACGAACAGAGTCATTAGAAGGAGATATTGAATCCTCCTCCCCAGACTGCCATTTCCATGCAAAATGTTTTTCATGTTGATATATCTAAGTGATTAAATTAGTAAATAATAGAAGATGCGGACACGGTTTGCCGTTTGCCTGACTTCCTCTGCAAAGGAAGCGTATTAGAAGAAATTACGCTCAAATATTCGTACGGAAAAGATGTAATTTCATACTAATCGCTAAAAAACACGTTTGGTATTTGTACGCGATCCCCTATGAAAGTACAAATATAGCCTTTTCAACGGACTGCTTTTATCTGTTCGTACATCTGTTTGCCCAAATATTCAGCCGAATTTTGGTTAAAATGCAAACGGTCACCCATTAGTTCCGCATCCGACATATCTATCAGATAGGCATTCTTGTCTTCCTTGGCAAAACGTTTCATGGCGGCTTCCACTTCGCTGCCATATTGTTTGTTCTTTTTAGCCACCGTACCGAAAATAAAAGGAAGGTTGGAGTAATCTTTTCCTGTTTTTGCACTTAGGTGATTACGCACATAGGTGACTACCGCTTTCAGGTTCTCGTAATATTTGTCTCCGTAAGCATGGTCACTTTCTCCCTGATGCCATAGGAATGCGTCAATTTGATAACCGTTTTTCAATTTGGATAATGTGTTGTCAATGCAACCGTCGATATCATTGATGAAAGACAGGAGTAATGAACGTCCTTTCTCACTGGTCGATGCGTTGTTTGCCAACCATTCCGGGTTCGCTGACCAGTGGACAGATTTATCCGAAGTGGTGGAAGGCTCTATGGAGGTTCCGCCGATTGCCCATTTGATAACATAGAACGGTTCCTGCCACAGCTGTTCCAACCAATAGTAGGTGACAGCATCGTATCCCCAGGTATTGGGTTTGGCCCTTCTTTTGCTTTTAGGCCAGAAGGGACGGAATTTACCGTCTGTACGGTTTTGGGCTATTTTGCAATACTTGTAGGCTCCTGCAGTAAAAGCCGTATCTGTTGCCATTGTTTTGATATAGTCTGGTAAACGGTCGTTAGGTACGCGTCCGTCGGTATTCGATTGTCCGGCGGTGATAATTACATGGGCAGGTTCGTTGTTGCCTGCCATACAGTTGCAACTGAATGCAAGTATAAAAAGGATCAATAAATTTTTCATGATAGAACAATGTTTTATGATTTTATAAATTATTGAGATAATAAAAAGTCCTCCTCACGTTTATAATCGTTCGGGAGGACTTCTTATCAAACTAACAATCGTGTGAGAAAGCTAATACCTGTTGAAAACTATTTATTTGATTGTTTCGAGAAATTCTACTTCAATGATTCTTAACTGGTTTTTGCTACTGCTCTTTTCCAGTTCCATTTTATTGGCAGCTTTGGCTTCTACTTCAATGATCTGTCCGAAAGCATCCTTGTCACTGGTATTTCCTTTCAGGCGAATGGTTATAGTGTTGGCACGTACCGGTTTTTCTACATTGAGATGAATATACCCCAGACTCTTATCTGTATTTCCGTTCCAAATCAGGGTGTTTCCGGCATATACTTCCAATGGATAACTGCGTGAACGCCACCCTTGCAATTTGATACATATATCGTCTATTTCGGCCTCTCTCTCCAGTGTATAAGTAACCCAGGCAGTGCTCAACTTACCGTCATTTTTCCATTCCGTCAGTTCGATATCATCATAACTCTTTTCAGCATCGCTGTTATTGGAACCGGCTTTTGCTGAAACGATGCGTACACCTTTTTTGCTATCTTGGTAAGAAGGGGTAGAAGGAGTCTCACCCCTGTCCAGTTGTCCTTTTAAAGTCTCCTGCGGGAGATAAGTGCTCAAGCCTTCAGTTACTTTTACAGGTACTGTTTCCAATGTGAGTGTGGCGGCAGGTAATCCTTTAGCCTGTGCTGTCAGAGTTACTTTTCCGGCAGTGGTTGTGCTGCGGATCAGTGCACGGTTGATGCCACATTCTACCGGAAGTTTTGTATCAAGGATATGATTGTTTTCACCTTGGGCAATCCCTCCACGCCATTCTGCTTGACCGTTAAGCGTGAATTGAACCGTACGATTATCCAACGGGCAACGTTTTCCGTCTTTATCTACAACTTCCACCTGTATTAAAGCCATGTCTGCACCGTCTGCATGGAATCCTTCGGGATTTTGAATAGCGGTAAGTTTCAGTTTGGCTGGTTCACCGGCTGTATGTATAGCGTAGCGGCTGATTTCTTTTCCTGTTTGATTATAGCTGACTGCTTCCAGTTTACCCGATTTGAATGTTACGTTGTCAAAAGTAAAGAGGAAATTGTATTGGCGTTTGCCTTTACCCAGAGATTTACCATTCAGGAAAAGTTCCACCTCTTCCCCGGTAGATACCACATGTATGGGTTTTACTGTATTTTCAGGATAATTCCAGTGTCCGATAATGTAGGTCTGGTCTTCTTCCGTATCTACCCATCCGTTCCACATCACCTGATGTGCATAGAAGGCGTCTTTCTCAATACGCATAGCATCTGTCACTCCACTTCTGCGATAGTTTTCCGCTCCCCGGTAATGGGTATTGGTGTCAGAGAAGATAATTTTAGTGCCGCCGGAGCTGACCCTGTTACCTGTTCCGGGACGCTCACGCCAATAATCATACCAGCGGGCTATCATGGTAATGGCAAGTTCATCTTGGTTACGGTTATAATCAGTGGCCGGTTTACCTTTATAGAGCGGACCGTCACCCTCCTTATGGAAAGGATAACTGTATTCATCCCAATATTTTCTTAAACCTTCGTCGCGGCAATATTCGGTAGCCCACATCGGATGATGCTCACTTCGGTTGATATACAGCATTTCGCCGCCGTATTCCGCTTCACGAATATCCAACATTTCACGTGAACCGATAGCACGTCCGCCAAACGGGTCATATTTGTCACGAACAGCTTTCATCTCTATCATATGTTCACGGCTGATAGCTTTGTTGCCACATTCGTAGAACAAGATACTCGGGTTGTTACGGTTATAAATGATTGCATCGCGCATCAGTTCCACCCGTTGCTCCCATTGGCGTCCTTCACGGTCTTTTTCTGCATCTCCGGCAGGCATTGCCTGTATCAGACCTACACGGTCGCAAGATTCTACATCTTGTTTCCATGGAGTGACGTGCATCCAACGAACCAGGTTTGCATTTCCTTTTACCATCAGACCATTAGAGAAGTCGCTCAACCAGGCTGGTACGGACAGACCCACTGCAGGCCATTCATTACTGGTACGTTGCGCATATCCCTTCATTTGGATAACACGGTCGTTCAATTCTATTTTTCCTTCAGTAAAGCGTGTTTTACGGAATCCGGTGCGGGTACTGACTTCATCGAATATCTGATTGCTGTCATCTTTCAAGGCAGTTTTTACCGTATACAGGTAACCATATCCCCAACTCCAGAAATGAAGATTATTGATAATGGCGGATGCCTTTACCGTTTTAGTCTCTCCTGCTTTTAAAGTCACTTTATCACCTTGGAAAGTCTTCAATCGTTTGCCATCGGCATCAAGTACAGTCACTTGATAACTGAACTGGCGGGGAGATTTACTGTCGTTTCTGACTTCTGATTCGGCATGAATGGTTGCTTTACGCCCTTTTATATCAAAATCTTTGGCGTACACATAGACACCTGTTGTTTTCAGGTTACTGTATAAGGGAAGAGTTTGATATACATTATCGGTAACGTACAGAAACACATTTTTGGGGATACCGCCATAGTTAGCATTGAAATTGCGGTCGTTCCACTGAAATTTGGAGTTGGTTCCCTCTTCTCTGTACATCCAGTTGTTATCGGTGCGAACGGCAATTACGTTTTCACCCTCCTTCATATATGGAGTCAGGTCGAATCCCACTGCCATTACGCCATTTTCGTGTCTGCCCAGATTATGACCGTTGAGATAGAAGTCTCCACGTTGACGTACTCCTTCGAACTCGATAAATACTTTCTGGTTACTTTTCAGTTCCGGAATCCGGAAACTTTTGCGATACCACACCACTGTATCTGTCAATTGTTCGATGGAGAGTTTAAATGCTTCATCTTCATTGAAAGCATGAGGCAAAGTTACTTGCTTCCATTCACTGTCGTTGAATTTAGTGTCTTTGGCTTTAGGAAAGTCTCCTATTTGCAGCTTCCATTCACTGTTGAAGTTGTATTTTTTGCGTTCGGATGCCTGTCCGTCGATAACAGACAGGGTAGTCAGCAGAAATACGAAAAGGAATAATTTGTGTTTCATGATAATCAATTAAATTGTTCTGCTGCAAAGAAAGTGTATTGAAAGAAGATACACCCGGTATTAAAGTACGGAAATAATGTAATTTTTATCTTTTGATGGAAAAGTGTGACTGATGTTTGTACATAATTTCAGATAATAGTACACATAATCCCATTGGCAGAGAGAATGTGTACTATTATCAGTCAGTTATCATGTATTCTGTTTAAGCATTCGTTTCTCCTTTTTCTTCAGCGGGCTGCTCCGTGTTTCCTGCTGTGGTATTGGAGGTCGGAGCTTTTCCACCGTTCTTTTGATAAACAGAGGGTGCTATTCCGAATTGATTCTTGAAACACTTGCTGAAATAATAGGGGTCGTTGATACCCACTTTATATGAAATTTCAGCAACGGTCAGATCTTCGGTCAACAATAATTCCGCAGCTTTCTTCAAGCGAATGACACGCAGGTATTCATTTGGAGAATATCCGGTGACGCCACGTACTTTTTTATAAAACACGGTACGTCCCAATCCCATGAGGTTGGCATAGTCATCTACAGAGAATTCCGTTTCCACCATGTGCTCGTTCAGCATCTCGTTCAGTTTTGCAAGGAATTTGCTGTCTTTGTTGTTCGTACAGATAGCCGCATGAACAATTCCCGGTTCATTGGAGAATTTTTCCCGCAACTTGTCACGTTGTTCTATCAGTTTGGAAATTCTGGCCAGTAATAAAGAAATACTGAATGGTTTGGTGATATAAGCATCCGCACCGGATTCGATACCTTCCAGATATTTTTCTTCCATATTGAGAGCGGTCAGCAGAATAATGGGGATATGGCTGGTGGCAAACTCGTTCTTCAGCTTCTTGGTCACCTCAAATCCTGTCATGCCCGGCATTAACACGTCACAGATAATAAGGTCCGCATCATAAGTCTGTGCACGTTCGAATCCGCTGATACCATCCGCTTCTGCTACTACTTCGAAATAATGGCCGATTTCCTCTTTCAGAAATTCGCGGACATCATTATCATCTTCGATAATCAAGACTTTCCGTTTGTTCAACGGTACGGACGGTGCCTCCGGTTCGTCCGTTTTTTCATCTGTAACAAATTCCTTATGGCGTTGCTCTTCTTCCTCAATCAATAACTGGTTGGGAACAAGGAAATCCTTTTCTTCATAAACACTGGCATCGGTTGGCAGTTCGACGGTGAAGATTGAACCGCCTCCTTCATTCTCATTATAAGAAATCGTTCCTTTATGTATATTGACCAGACCATAGGTGAGGTGAAGCCCTACACCTACGCTGCTGTGTGAGAAGCTGCTTTGCATAAAGCGTTTGAACAGTTCGGCACGCTTCTCTTTCGGGATGCCCAGTCCTGTGTCGATCACTTGTATGCAGAGCTGTTTCTTCTGTTCCTGTACGTCTACTTTGAATATAATCTTTCCGTTGGAAGGAGTATATTTGAAGGCATTGGAGAGCAGGTTATAGACTACTTTGTCGAGATTTCCCTTATCCACAGGCATTTTGTAAGAGTTTAGCGAAGGTTCGAAACGGAAATCCATGTTTTTGGATTCACTCACGTCCTTGAAACTAAGGAATATCTCATAGCAGAAAGCAATGACATCTGTTTCTTCCAGAGAGAGGGCGAGTTTGTTTTTCTGCATTTTCCGGAATTCCAGTAGTTGGTTGATAAGCCTCAACATTCGTTTCGTGCTCTTGTCCATGATCTTCAGGGAGTGTTGCATATCCTTGGAGTGGTTTCCCATGTTGACAATTCTTTCCAAAGCACCTTGAATCAGTGTCAGCGGAGTGCGGAATTCGTGGGAAATATTGGTGAAAAATTCCAGCTTATATTCCGTCAACTGGTTTTCAACGGCGATACGGTTACGCAAAGCATTGAAATTTCTGATAATGCGGAAACTGAAATAACCTGCTATAGCAATTAGAATGGCATAAATCAGATAAGCCCAGCCGGTTTTCCAAAAAGGCGGAGCTATTATGATTTCCATCACGTTTTCTTCTCCCCAGATACCGGCAGCGTTACAAGCTTTCACATGAAGTTCATATTTACCCGGAGGTAGATTCCGGTAAGTGGCAAAGTTGAGGTTAGAGGGCGAACTCCATTCCGTGTCGTATGGAGGGAGGCTATAAGAGTATTTGGATACACCATCCAGGTAATTGAAAGTAGAGAAAGAAATCGTGAATGAACTCTGATAGTATTTCAGGTTCAGTTCGCCAATATAGGGTATGGCTTCCTGTAAAGGCGAGTCTTCCACTCCCGGGAGCATGTGTGCGCCATTGATCTGAAGTCCGGTGAAGATGACGGAAGCAGGTTTATCTAGATTTTCTATCTTGTTGGCATCCAGTACTACCAGTCCATAATTTGTACCAAACAGCAATTTTCCGTCGTTGCTGACGCAAGCGGTGTTTTCACTGTATACATTTCCTAAAGTATAAGAAGAGAAAAAGTAATTCTCTATTTGTCGGGTACCCGGGGTGAAACGGGAAATTCCGTATTCGGTTGCGATCCACATTTTGTTGTCCTTATCTTGAATGATGGACTGCACAACTGCATTGGACAATCCGTCTTTTATGTCATAGCAATCGAAAGTGAGGTGTTCATAATTGTCTCCCGGATGGCAAACTGCAAATCCTGCTCCGGCTGTACCAATCCACATATTGCCTTCATCATCGTTCATCAAACACCGTATCTCGTTACTGGGGAATGTGCCGTTGGCATGATTGTAAATCACGTAATTCTTGGGTGATGCAATCAGTGAATCCGGATGGAAGATATAGATACCATTGTTGGTGCCTACCCACATTTGTCCGTTTTTGTCTTCTTCGATGACGCGTATGCGCTTTTCACTGTAGTTGTCTTGTAAGAAGTGTTTAAACTGGTAGCCGTCGGCCGTTTTTACTGCTAAGTTTAATCCTCCACCGAAAGTACCTAACCACATACGTCCTTTCCTGTCCCGATAGATAGAATAAACCTGGTCGTTGGAAAGAGAGTTAGGGTTCTTGGCGTCATTCTTATACCATTGGTTGGCACCGATGCGAAGGCCAAGTCCTCTCATTCCCAGCCATAAGTTTCCCTCCGAATCTTCATTCATGCTATACACGTTATGGGTGAAATCTTCTTGCCGGAGTACTTTGGTCAGGGCAGAGTTGTATTCGTAAAGGCTACCCATGCGGTTGGCCATGTAGATATTGCCGTTTTGAGTCTGAAAGAGCATGCGGATGGT
>OGFA01000222.1_pt1 | contig 17042 bp, 13 predicted proteins | sample 1570881 | NCBI WGS metagenome assembly OGFA01 (sample SAMEA2582054, study PRJEB24529) | metagenome | biome: Human gut stool | place: China | collected 2011
TCCGGAATCAATACATTCAGAGAATCTTTATTCTTCATTTCTTCTGCATTTTTGAGAGGTTCATCCCAACGATGTTTGGCCAACGCATATTTAGAATGATGTACGGTCAGAACTCTTTTCGCTTTTAAATCTCTGGCCGTCTGTGCCATATACTGGGGCATCAAATGGATCAAGCTCCATTCTTCGTTGTATTGTCCGTTTTCGAGGATTGCGAGGTCGATGCCGGGGAACCGATTGCCTATTTCTGCATAATGCGTATCATATCCTCCGTCTCCGCCAATGTATATCTTTTGTGAAGGAGTTTCTAACAGGAAGGAAGCCCAAAGTGATTGGTTGGCAGTAAGTCCGCGACCGGAGAAATGGCGGGCAGGCAAACAATGTATCATAAAGCCCGGAGCGAGGTTTGCGTCTTCATTCCAGTCAAGTTCTATCAGACGCTCTTTATCAAATCCCCAATATTCGAAATGTTCGCCAACACCCAACGGACAAATCACTGCTCCAATCCGGTCTTTTAATTTTTTGACTGTGTTGTAATCCAAATGATCCCAATGATCGTGACTAATCACGAGATAATCAATGTCCGGCATATCATCCGGTGTATAAAGTTCCGTACCTTTGAATGGCTTGTTGACAAAAGATACGGGAGAAGCCATACAAAATACCGGGTCAACCAATATTCGCTTTCCTCCCGTTTGAATCAGGTAAGATGAATGTCCGAACCATACCAATATTTCTTCATTACGGTCAATCTTGCGTAAATCCGTTTTTATTGCTTTGACAGCCTGTTCGGGGCGCAAACCGTCTATCTTTCTGAAAATGAACTCCCAGATTCCGCTAAAACGTCCCCTGTCGGAAGTCATCAATAGAGTTTCATGCTGATTTTTAAATTCTCCGTTTCTGTAATTAGGAGATTTCATGACTCTTTCCAGCCGTTCCCCACGGGGAGTTCTGCCGAAACTGGCTTGATTGATAAAAACAATGACTGACACCGCCAGCAATGCTATTACAGCTAATATACATCCTATAATCATACGTGCTTTGAATTTCTTGAATATGATACGCATATAATTCATAACTAAATTATTTCACGCAGCAAATATACAGGTATTCAGAGAGCTTGTTAGTATATATATTACAGATTGTTATACCATAATTACTGAAAGCAGTTGCCTGTTGGGTGTCAGTCTATTGTGTGAACAAACCCTTTTCTTGTTCAGTTATTTAGAAATAAATTTTGTAGCTGATGTTCGGAATCAGACCCGCTCCGTCTTTTTCTTCTACTACGCTCGTTCTTTCATTGTATTGATAGAAATGCATTCCGGTACGCATACCCACATTCAGTATTTTCAGAGAAAACTCGTGGGATACTCTTTTCTTATTGATCCGGAAACTGATGGAAACATCACCGTTTATAGATGGATTGAATCGTTTAGTATAGGCTTTGCTCTCGTCAAAGACGATGTCTTTTTCTTCCTGACTTTTTTCTTCATCCACAGGTGTATAGCGTCCTCCTCCCTGAAAGAACAGGCGGCTGTTTACACTTAATACATTCTGTTTGAGTCTGCCAACCATCCATTCTTTTCCGGCGAGCAGGTTCACTAAAAAACTTTTGTCCAGTCTCGTATTTCGCCAGATACGGTCTCCTCCCCTATATTTCGATTTGAATAATGAAGCTGTAATCATATAGTAGAAGCCGTTTTTCATGTATTGTTCCAGTGTTATATCTATTCCATAGTTTTTGGCTATTCCGGTGTTTGTCAATATGCGGTCTAAATAGAATTCTTCATAATTGATAATCGAAAAGGAGGAGTTTTCCTCAACTGGTATGTGGAATAAGTATTGATAATAGGGTTCTATTTTCAGATGTAGGGTCTGATTGATATTCCAGTCATAAGTGAATCCGAAATGATGTGCCTTTGAGAAGTCCAGGTACCGGTTTGATTCCTTTTTACCATTGATTATCTGTTCAACAAAGTAATAGTCGAGCCTTTCCCGACGGCTATGCAAGCCGTAAGCAGCTGCTAAAGAATGTGCAGGATTTATTTTCCATTTAAGGGCAACTCTCGGTTCTATCGACCAGTTCTTGTTTAAAGTAAAATATTGTCCGGTAACCCCTAAACTGGTTGTCAGATTGTTGCTCAAGTTTATTACGGAACTACTATATGCCGAGAGGACTGTGCTTTCTCCACTGCCTTTCGATATTTGCTCCATAGGTTTGTTTAATCCCAAATAAGGGCTGACTTTGTAATCAAGATCATATTTAAGTTCCGTAATGGTAATCCCTGTTCTGTTGGTATGCCTCGGACTGAATTTCTTATTCAGATATGAATTGAATACTAAATTCCATCTACTATTCTGAATATCTGCTACATTAATAATAGCGTCGTCGGTATGTAAGTCTGCCAATGAACGGTCTTTGGAATAGGTAGCGGATAGAGAAGAACGGATATAAGTATTTTCATCCAGTACATATTTGTGCGCTAAGCCACCTGCCAGCTTATCCAGTTTATTATATCCTGACGACCGGTCTCCCATCGTTTCCCATTCGGAACGTTCCAAAACATCTGCTTTATTTCTGTCTATCAATCCTAATCCCCAGATCGAAAAGGTTCCGGCTTTACGTGTGGGAAAATTTAGTTTGAAGGCTAAATCCTGATATTTCAGGTTGATGTCATTACCCGATGCCAGTGAAGTAGTAGAAAAGCGATAATTCACCAGATAGGAACTTCCCCGTTTTTTACTGATAGGACCTTCCGAAGCTAAATCTATGCCCATGAGTCCGACCTGAAAGGCGTGTTCGTACTTCTGATTATTACCATTGCGCAAATGCATATCGAAAACACCGGATAAGGCATTACTGTATTCTGCTGGGAAAGCTCCATTGTAGAAATCGGAGTTTCCGATAACTTGCGTGCTTAAAGCAGACAGAAATCCTCCTCCCAGCCCTGCTAAATCGGCAAAATGAGTCGGATTAGGTATTTCAATGCCCTCCAGTCTCCATTGGGTAAATTGCGGAGCGTTTCCCCGGATAGCCACTGCATTGGTACCGACATCTCCTGCCACTCCAGCAAATGCAGAACTTAACCGTGCCGGATCATCAAACCCATTGGCAAATCGGGACGCTTCTTCAATACTAATCATACGTCCTCCCGTAATAGCCATCGGGTTGACTGTCCGGTCTTTTTTTATTTCCGGTTTGACAAGCACTTCAGCCAAATCCTGCACATTTTCATCCATAGGGATTTCTACAAATACTTCTTTGGATGAAGTGACAGACACTTCGCTAATGATACTTGGGCGATACCCCATAAAAGATGCCTGAATATTATAACGTCCTATCGGGACGTTATTAATCCGGAAATTTCCCCGGTTGTCAGTTGAGCCTCCCAGTGAAGGTTTCTCTGCTATACAGACGGAGGCATATTCTATTGGCGTATTGGTTTTGGAATCAACAACGATTCCTCTTATGGTTTGAGTCAGTTTTTGTGTATCATCATTGGCAGGCTTTTGTCGGTTATCTTGCAAAGAAATAATAATATGATATCCTTTTATTTTATATACATATCCGGTTTCTTTTAAAAGTTGAGTCATCGCTTTGACGACAGCTACATTTTTAAGAGATAAAGACTGCTTTTTGTCTATATCCAGATTCGATTGTTCATAAGCGATGCTATATCCGGTTTGTGATTCAATTTGAGCAAAGGCTTCTTTTAATGAGATTCTTTTATTTTGTATGGTAATCTTTTTTTCTTTATTCTGTGCGACAGTTGTAAGAGAGAGAAAAGTAAAAAATAAAAAAATGGCGAGCTTAGCTGCCCGTTTATTCGTATTAATTCGATTCATTATTCTATATTTGTATGTTGATACTTCATTTTACGTCACTTGTTGAATGAGGATAGACATTTCAGAACTGGGAAGAGGGTCTCAAGCTGCTTCCCGGTTCTTTTTGTTCATAGGCTGTTTCTTTTATGGTTGGGTTAATACTATTTTATTTTCATGTTGTTGATAATCAAAGCCGATGATATCTTTCAATATATTCAGTATTTCATCCAGATCTTCATCTTTCAGAAATTTGACTGTATATCGTTTGGACGCAGGGATATTTGCCTCATTATCAATCGTGGTGTTATAGTGTCTTTCGAGGGTTCGGAATATTTCTCCGGCAGTAGCATTGGTAAAGATCAGTTTTCCCACTACCCAACTGTTGGTGTCATGAGTATCTATCACTGATATATGGATGTCTGACGACTTCTTATCGTATGTAAGCTGTTCATTGGGTTTAAGTATCCGGGGAGGTTGGGACTGGACGCTCACTTCTACCTTGCCGCTCGTCAGTGTAGTTGTTATTTTTTCATCACCAGGATAGGCTTTCACGTTGAATTTGGTTCCAAGAACCTTTACGGAAAGCTGGGGAACTTCCACGATGAAGGGGCTTGCAGTATCTTTTTGGACAGAGAAATAAGCTTCACCGTTAAGAATGACCAAACGTTTATCTTTAGCAAAAGTTTCCGGATATAAAATGGTGCTTCCCGCATTCAACCAAACTTCCGAGCTGTCCGGCAAGATTAGACGTTTCTGTTCTCCATAAGCAACGGATACCTCTATCATCTCGTTTTGGGGAGAAAGATAGCAGAACATTCCTCCTGCTAATAAAAGCAATGGAACAACAACTGCGGCAACACGGGCAAACCTCTGATAAGAAGCGATGCCCGTCAGATGTTCTTTGTTGTATCCGGTTCTTAAATTCACCCGTTCCAGTGAGGCATAAGTGTTCGAATCGGCTTTTACGTCCAATTCATTCCAATAATCCAATGAAGCTTCTGCTTTCGCCTGCTGGTTTTTATCTTTAATGATCCACTTTTGCACTTTCTCTTCCGTTTCGGATGGAAAGCGTGCGGAGAGGAACATTTTGATGATTTTACTGATATTACTTTTCTTCATTTTTGCTGCACTTTACTATATATACAGTTTAGTGGCAAAAAGCTCAATAAGAAAATGAATATTTTTGGAGAAAAAATAAGTAAAGAAGAAAATAAAGTTACAATAATGATAACAGAAAACATGAAATAACCTTCCGTATCTCTTTTAAAGCGAGGCTTAGCTGGCTTTCAACATTTCTTTTGGTAGTGTTCAGTCGTTCGGCAATCTCGGCATTGGATAATCCTTCATTACGACTTAATGTATAAATCATTCTCCGTTGTTCGGGCATTCCTCCGACAAGTTCGTCAATCAGCATTTCCAATTCCTTGGCAATAAGGTCTTCTTCGGAAGTAGAGCTATATCCTGTTTCTAGATTATGGTTCAGGTAGGCATCACACACATATTTATGTTTCAGAAAGTTGATTGCTGCATTTCTTGCAATGGTGTGCAAATAAGAATTGAATGATTTGGACGTATCAATCGAATGGCGGTTGATCCAAAGATTGACAAATAAATCCTCTGTCAGCTCTTCCGCATCAGGTTCTGATTTTATATATCCGTCAATGAATGTTTTGGTTTTGTTGTAGTATGCTATAAAAATAGTCTCAAAGGCCTTGTGATTCCCATCCTGAAAGGCCTCCAGCGTTTTTATATCAATGTTGTTATTCATACTATTTCCCAACTTTCATTTCATTGGGACAAAAGAAGCAATAATTTATTTTAGATAGATGGTCTTTTTTGAAATATTAATGATATTAGAAAGATTTATTCTATTTTTGTACAAAGCATATAGTAAAAACGGAAATGAAAAAATCAAGTAAATATGGAAAATAAAAAATCAACTCTTCGTTTTATCTATCCTCAATGGCAAGGAGGAATTGTAGATCATTGGATGCCTGATATTCCGGCGGAAGATTCATCCAGAGGCTACTATCTGGGAGCACAGTTATTGAACTATTTAGCCCCACAGACCGGTCAGAAGACCGTCGAAGTTCCGGTTTCACTGGATATCAATGACAGAGTGACGGAAAAAGGTATTAGTGCACGCAGTGTCATACTGAAACAAACTAGAGCTGCGCTCGATCTGCTTAAAGAGAATCATCCGGATCGGATTGTCACTTTAGGAGGAGAATGTTCCGTTAGTGTTGTTCCGTTTACTTATTTAATCAATAGATACCCGGATGATGTAGCTATCATCTGGATAGACGCACATCCCGACATCAATCTGCCTTATGATGAATATAAGGGTTATCATGCAATGGCACTAACAGCTTGTTTGGGAATGGGAGATGAAGAAATAATGGAATTACTTCCGGGAAAAACAGATGCTTCCAAAGCCCTGATTGTCGGACTCCGCTCATGGGATGAAGGTATGCAGGAACGACAAAGAAAGCTGGGAATTAAAGGATTATCTCCACAGGAAGTTGCCAATGATCGTACAAAGATTATGGAATGGCTGAAAAGTACCGGGGTTTCGAAGGTGGTTATACATTTCGATATGGATGTATTGGACCCGGCAGAGATAATCGCTGCCGTAGGCGTTGAGCCTAACGGCATGAAGATTGAAGAAGTAGTTCGTATCATTAATGATATATCCTCCGAATATGATCTGGTAGGACTTACAGTTGCCGAACCTATGCCACGAGTGGCAATCAAACTTAGAAATATGCTCAATCAGTTACCTCTATTGAAAGATTAAATCCCCCTTTGACGAGGACGGTAAAGAATACCGAATACATTCAGTAGATACCCCAATAAACACAATAATGGGGCAATACGTATGCGTGTTCCACTAAATATATCGGGATTATAGGCGGCAAGGGTACTCCCCTCGCCGCTCATTAATATATATCCTATGATAATCAATATAGAGCCGATAATTAAGATAACGTAATTTCTTTTGCCCAATACTGTTTTTATTTCTTCTTCTCTTATTCTTTTCGATTTCATATTCTTTGAGTTTAGTTGTGATAATTCATTAGTTGAGTGAGTCGCATATATTTCTTTTCAAATTGCTGATTACTCTGTTCATATCTCTCTTTATCCATATTCTTCAGTAATTCATTACACTGATTCCATTGCCAGAACCTATACAAACAATCCCGTTGAACCATCTCTATCCGGTTCTCTCCTAACGAGAAAGCCCAGTCGATATAATTTTCCGATTCTGCTATCAGATGATTCAATAGATCGGTCGCTCTCTGCGTTTCTCCTATGGAAGCATAAGCGGCGGCTATATCATACGAACCGCTCTCGTATACTTCGGGAACATTATATGCCGGAATAGCTTGCCCAGCATATTCCAATACTTTTCTGGCACGGATGTCGTCTCCTTGTTTCACCAATTCTTTAGCCAGTTGCGCAAAAAGCCTTCGATGAGAATAACAGATGCGCAGGGTTGTTTCGTCCAGATAAAGTCCAGGAGTATCCAATCCTCCGTATTTATATCTGTTCATCACATTCTCGTAGAGTTTCTCCGTATCTATGGCATATCCGTTGCCTTCTTCTACGTCTCCCCATTCTTTATAGTTGAAAGGAGTAAACCGGAATGCTACCCCTTCCTGAACAAAGTAGTCATCAAACTTCAGTTTACTGGAGTTGCCTACCGAGATAGCCATGTACAGGGGACGTTCCCAGTTACAGTTAGCCAGGATCTCGAGCATGAGTAAGTCCACTTTAGTCAATAGACGTATATCTTTTAGAGAAATAGACAGTTTATCCGGTATTGCATCTCTTAGCTCTTCCCCTTTTAAATGACGAATGGCTTCAGGCAACATCATTCCTGAACGGAGTACTGCATCCTTATCAATATGGATATTTATTGTATCGGTAGGTATCACATGGAATTCCTGTTTCTCCGCGAACACCCAATATTTCAGGATATTCTTTATTTCATACGGATCATTTCCAAAACTATCACGGGCTTCTTCGGGATGTTTCTGATACAATGCTTCTATCTGTTTCTTCAATTCCGGACGAACAGCCACATATTCGTTCTTCCCTTCCTGGTATTGATTTTGATCCCAACTGATCGGCAGTCCGGGAGCATTGTACAAAGGACATTGTTGCTGATAAATGTACCAGTCGGTCTGCGCATAACTTAAATTGCAGATACGTACATCTCTGCGTACTTCTTCCGTATCCTGATTATACCACAAGGGGAACGTATCATTATCCCCGTTACAGAATATAATCGGATTTCCTTTGTCGGGAAGTGTCATCAGATAATTAGCACCAAAGTCACGACAGGTATACCGGTTGCTTCGATCGTGGTCATCCCAAGTCTGGCTTGCCATTTGTATGGGGACAAACAGGCAAAGCAGCATAAGTAAGCCGACTGGGAGGATTTTTGCCTGTTTCCTGCGAAGCATGTCACAGCATCCGGCGGTTCCCATTCCAATCCAGATAGCGAACGCATAAAACGAACCTGCATACGCATAATCCCGTTCACGGGGTTGTCCGGGAGTCTGATTCAGATAGAGCACAATAGCCAATCCTGTCATGAAGAAAAGGAAAAATAAGACATTGAATTGCTGCTTGCCTTTTTTCCCGCGTGTCCATTGCCAATAGATACCGAGTAATCCTAATAATAATGGTAAGCCATAGAATACATTGTGACCTTTGTTCTCACGCAAAGATTCCGGCAAAAGTTTTTGATCCCCCAGTCGCAGATTATCAAGCCAGGAAATTCCTGTAATCCAGTTACCATGTTCCGGTTCACCACTTCCTTGAATATCATTTTGTCGTCCGACAAAATTCCATAGAAAATAGCGCCAGTACATGTAGTTGAGTTGGTATGTGATAAAATAAGTCAGATTCTCTTTTTGTGTGGGAGTCTCTTTCGTACCTCCTCCGGACCATCCTTTGTAAGAAGCGGCCGAACGATCATTCCACATTCGTGGAAACAACATATTTTGAGTGTAGCACACGTCTTCTTTATAGCGGATAATTTTATACTTGCCTTCCTTCTTATCCGGCCGATAGATGGCAGTCCCTTTTTCTGTTTTTACCTTGTAATAGTCTCCTTCGGGCACATACTCCGGTTCGGATGCATAGGTTCTCCCATAAAGTAAAGGAGCACTTTCATACTGTTCGCGATTCAGGTAGCTTTTGAGTGTGAAAATATTATCCGGTGCATTCTCGTTGAGCGGCGTATTAGCATTGGCACGAATGAGTATGACCGCATAGGTGGTATATCCTATGGTGAGCATGAGTAAACACCACAAACCGGTATTCACGATGCGTTTTCTAAACCGATAAATGGCTCCTATCAGTAAAAACAGGACCAAACCCAGAAAGACGATCAATCCTGACTGGAAGGGTAATCCCATCACATTGACAAAGAATAATTCGAACCATCCTCCTACATCAGCCATTCCGGGTATATAAACAAAAAGAATCAATACAATAAGAATACCGGATAATGCAATGGCCCCGATAACTCCCTTGAATGATAGAGTCTGATATTTTTGGTAATAGAACACTAATACAATGGCAGGAATACAAAGCAGATTAAGCAAATGCACTCCGATTGAAAGCCCTATAATATAGGCTATCAGGATAATCCAGCGGTCACCGGACACAGAATCTGCTTCATCCTGCCAGCGAAGAATCATCCAAAATACCAAGGCTGTGAGGAAAGAAGAGAAGGCATATACCTCACCCTCTACCGCACTAAACCAGAATGTATCACTGAAAGTATAAGCTAAAGCTCCCACAAAACCCGCTCCCAGAATGATAATAACATCCATAACAGATAATTTCCGTTCATCGCCCACAAGCAAGGCTCTCACTAATCGGGTAATACTCCAGAAAAGAAACAAGATACAACCGGCACTCAATAGTGCATTTAAAAAGTTGACCATTCCCGACACTTGCGAAGCATCGGAAGCAAACTGGGTAAACAGGTTGCCGACAAGCATATAGAAAGGTGCTCCCGGCGGATGCCCTACCTGTAATTTTTCAGCACAAGAAATAAATTCGGGACAATCCCAGAAACTTGCGGTTGGTTCGATGGTCATCCCATACACAAATGCTGCTATCAGAAAGACCAGCCACCCACCGAAATCATTCCATCTTTTAAATAATAAGTTGCTCATTGTTCTGTACTTTTTTATTTGCAAAGTTACAGGACATACTGCTAAAACAGGCATTTTTTACCGGACGGATACGGACGGTCGTCAATGATAATATGTTGATAATCAACAATAATAAAAGTGAAGAGATAGACAAAAACAGACAGAGGATAAATTAGGTACAAATTAATAATGGCATAGTAAAGTAAATGGCATAAAAATGACAATGTATCAAATATGAAAAAACTATTGGGATATTAGGAAAAACAAGTGCCACTCTTGTTTTTTGCTATTTAATTTCGTATCTTTAATGACTTTCATTCTTCTAAAGACAGATAATCATATTACAGAATGACAAATATCACCTTATAAAGTGACATTTGTCACCCTATAGGATGACCATCGTCCCGTTATAACGGGACAACTACCCGACTGCATAAAAGATTACTAATTTCTGTACTAAAAACCATTAATCTCTGCAACGAAAATCCTTAAATGTAGTAAGGAGATAATGAATCATTACCAGATAATAATTAATTTCTTGCACAAAATGAAAGATCCCCCAATGATTTCACAATATCTTCCAGTGACTCTTTAGAATTTGCCAACATCAGTTTCTCCGTTTTTATTCTGGAGATTCTCCGGGTCAGCGTCTCTGTAGTCAGTTTCATTAAATCAGCAAAACAAGCAGGTTGGACTCCCTCCCGCAGAAAAGCACATACCCTTAAATCCTCTTCTGTGAGCTTCGGACCTATTTCTTTCAATTTAGATACAAGTCCATAGACGTTTTCCTGAAGTCGCAGTAACTCTGTCCAGTCTTTCTCGGAGAAAGAAGGGATTTTAGAAGACAAAACATTCCGTTCTTTAAACTGTCGTACTTTTGAGACAATGGGGGAACTTTCATAGATATGTAGTTGAAGAGACTGATACTTCTCTTCGAGATGGTTACATTGCAAAATCAGCTTATCCGATTCAACATCTTTTTTCAGTATTTCTTCTTTGAAAAGATCCAATTGGGAAAGTGCGTGCCGATTTTTCTTCCAGAGTAGTCCAAGCAACAAAGACATCACACCGAACATTCCTAAAGCAGAAGAAAGAATTACTGAAGAATCGCTTTTACCGTCATTCAACATCAACTGACTGGCGTATGCCTTTCTCTCCATTTCCAGTGCTTCATCAAAGTTACCGTATTTCTGATAATAAAGACTACATCGTTTGCAGATTTTTGCCAGATGATCGTATTCCTCTGTTTCTTTGGCAAGTTTGATTGCCTCCTTAAAGTGGATTTCTGCCTCCTCTTGCTGTTCCAGATCACTTTCTACACAGGCAAGATAATAATATGCTTTTGATTTTTGATATTCATTGCCATTCTTCTCATAATAAGATGCCGCCTGCCTGATCTGCTTATCAGAAGAATGAGGAATACTTTTGTCCTCGTTGAGTTGGGTACACAATAAATTATATTCTGCCAGTTGAGCTTCATTCATTTGACTTGTCTGAATAGTCTCAAGAATAATAGATGCCGTATCCGGGTCCTGTGCCATGAGTTGTGCGGCTTTGTCTAACCCTTGCTTCACACTCGTTCCTTCCGGATGACATGCAGCCAATGAAAGGAGCATCATATACAATAAAATTCGAAGGTTATTCATAACTCTATTTTTGTCTTTACAAAGGATTGATTGGATTTGCAAATATAAAAAATAATCGGTATTTACCCTTCCCTAAGTCATACAAAAAGTATAGTGACGCTATCCTCTCCTTATAGCTACGCTATCCGGGTGTGATAGTGACACTATTTGGCAAGGATAGCGTCACTATGTTTTTTTGACAAATATCAAGCCGTTGTGCACTGCTAATTAAGAAGATAAGCCGTATCTTTGTAGCAAACAAAAAAATTATATATCATGATTAAAAACATTGTATTTGATTTTGGAGGGGTGATTGTAGATATTGATCGCGATAAAGCGGTTCAGGCATTTATCAAACTGGGACTGGCAGATGCCGACACCCGTCTGGATAAATATCACCAGACCGGCATCTTTCAAGAACTGGAAGAAGGTAAGCTAAGTGCGGATGAGTTTCGGAAACAACTGGAGAATTTATGTGGCCGTTCATTGACGATGGAGGAAACCAAACAGGCATGGCTGGGCTTTTTCAATGAAGTGAATCTAAATAAACTCGATTATATATTAGAATTGAGAAAATCATACACTTTTTTAAGTTCTTCAAATGTGGCATGTGTATATTTTAAGTAATACTAATCCTTTCGTTATGTCATGGGCATGCAGCCCTGATTTCTCGTCAAGGAAAAAGCCGTTGAATGATTACTGTGATAAACTATATCTGTCTTATCAAGTCGGTCACACAAAACCTGCACCGGAAATATTCGATTATATGGTGAATGATTGCAATATCATTCCTTCTGAAACTTTATTTGTAGATGACGGCGCCTCGAATATCCAAATCGGCAAAGAACTGGGATTTGAAACTTTCCAGCCGAAGAATGGTGAAGATTGGCGGGAGAAAATGACTGCTATTTTAGAGAAATAACCTTATTGGTTACTAATTTTTTATAGTGTATATATGATAGTATCATAATGGCGTGCTACTATCATATATACTGATTTTCTCTCTATTTTATTTCAGGTAGAGAATTTTTTCGCCAAAATCAAATATAACATTAAATTTTTCGAAAAACTTCAATCCTAAAACACCCACCGTAGTAAACTTGGGAAGTTGTGGGGTTATTGCTATAGTTACATCATAAAAAGGCACATCAGCCATATAGCATTTTTTTGCTAGAAATCCCTTCACTGGTATCTTTCTTCCCTGATTATCATTTCCTTGCCGAAGTTCTATATTAGAATTATTGATAAATTCTTTATAGGCAGGGTGTTGTTCCAAAAGAAATAGAAATGAAGCGTTTCCCAGGTCTAATAGAAAATCTCCCTCGAGAGAGTAATAATATTTAGAATTGGAAGCTACTTTTAATTCAGAATCGATTGCATACATATTTCCATATCCATCATTCCTCATTGGGTATTTCTTATATTTACTTTTTTTCAGTTCCAATTCTTGTCGGGTTAGTGGCATCATGTATTTAGATGAAATATTTAGTTCCATAATCTTACTATTAGCATCGTTTAGATCTCCAAACAGATGAATGGGATACATAATATCTATCTTTTTAGAAGCCATATTAGCAATGACAGTTTTGCCTTTATAAAATAGACCATTTACAAAAATTGTATCATTGGTTATATGTGTACATTTATACTTGTTTCCCGCTAAATTCAAAGTTGCTTTTGATTCAACCAATGAAATGTTTAAGTCGTCTAAATGAGTAAACACAAAGGTGCTATCCAAAACCAAGACAGGGACGCCGGATTCTATCATTCCCCTCATCGGAAGTTTATTTTGCAAGATAAGATTAGCATACAAATGCCTACTCTTTCCCATTTTAACGATGATTTTACGATCTACAGATTGCGCTGAAAGAAATCCAGAAACCATAATCAAACAGAGTGTAAAAATGCATTTCTTCATCATCTAAAATTTTAGTTTGTGTATTTATTAGATTTAAACATATACAAAAGAAGTAATAAAAAAGGGGATACTGTAGTCATACGCTCTTTATCTGAATTGTTTTTAACTACGTTTAACATCGTATGCCTCCACTTTTTTATTGCTTCTAGACAGGAATTGCATGTTATGAAACTAAACATTCAGATATTCTCTTTATATTTGCTAGAAATACAAGATATATGCAACCACAAGTTATACTTATCACCGGAGCATCTTCCGGGTTTGGAAAGATTACTGCTCAAATGTTATCAGCACAAGGACACATCGTTTATGGGACAAGTCGGAAACTTTCCGAAGACATGAATGAGGTGAAAATGCTGGTTGTCGATGTTACCAATTCACCTTCTATCCGTCAAGCTATTGATAGGATTCTATCGGAACAGGGACGGATTGACGTACTGATTAATAATGCCGGGATGGGTATTGGCGGTGCATTGGAACTTGCTACGGAAAAGGAAGTAAACATACAGATGAATACCAATTTCTTTGGTGTAGTGAATATGTGCCGGGAAGTATTGCCTGTCATGCGTAAAAACCGAAAAGGGAAGATCATCAATATCAGCTCTATTGGTGGCGTAATGGGCATCCCTTATCAGGGATTTTATTCTGCTTCCAAATTTGCGGTGGAAGGATATAGCGAAGCATTGGCTTTAGAGGTCCATCCGTTCAATATAAAGGTTTGCTTGGTAGAACCGGGAGACTTCAAGGTTATGATCGGAGCCTCATCCGAAGACATCCGCCTGAACGACCGTTTTACGGTAGTGGAATATGGTAAAGAGCAGGCAAACATATCGGCAGCTTCCCGACAGCAGAAATCAGTTATTGCTAGCTCTACTCAGGAGTCTGCTCCGTCAGTATTAGACGGCAACCCATCTACGGCTTGGAAAGCCAACAAAGGTGAATACATAACTTTTGCACTCGAAAACAACGCCTCTCCTAACAATATCGCGATTGCCTGGAAAGAAAAAAGCAAAGATGCAAAATTTGAAATCCAACTCTCCGGTGGCGGAGGCCAGTTCCTGACCGTATATGAAGGGACGGTAGAAGCTACGAACGAGCTGACGAATTACCGGTTCAAAGGCACGACCGCCAGTGATATCCGTATCGTAATAACCTCCGGCAATGCAAGTATCTCGGAAGTAAAAATCAAGGAGTTGAAAAATTAAGAATTAAGAATTAAGAAATGGTGTCTTATGCATTCATTTCTTAATTCTTAATTCTTAATTCTTAATTTATAAATAGATTTCCCCAAAGAACTCCGGACAATGGAAGTTCGGAGAAGGAAGATCAATCGGACTCCAACTTACGAAATGCGGAAATTCCGTATCGTCCGCACATTTATAGAAGTTGCCCATTATCTTTTCCGGTAGGTTGTCAGGATCGAGGCCCATCAACCGGAAAGGAATGGCAACCACCAACTCCCAGCTATAAACCCCCAGTTTCTCTGTAAAAGCGACATGAGGAAGACTTGAAAAACGACGTATCGAAGCATACTCTTCGGGGGTCAGAGATTTCTTCGAATCACGCGATTCCCGATAGGAAGCATCACATGTTCCGATACAATTAAACTCGAAATTGTAGTAATTGGGATCATTCACCCGCTTCATAAAAAACTCCACGCAACTATCTTGATAGACAGGTGAACCATCCGTTTCATAAAGAGCTTTCAATGAATTGCCTTTTACAAAGTAACGAATATACAGATTCACTTTCGATCTTGCGATATCGAAAGCCACGATAGGCTTATAGGAATATTCCTCCCAGTTAATCACATCGATCGACTCTCGCTGGGCCTTTTCCATCAAAAAGCCTACGGACGACAGATCCAGTACGTCCAGCGTTTCCAAATAAGGGACTTTCAGTTTCTTCATTATCAATTATAGATTTGGAGTAATGGTAAATGTAAATAAGAAGTCAGCAATACGGATAAGACTCCGATTATAGCCAAAACAATAATGACCGATCCTACAATCCTATTCAATAACCATATACCTCGCACGTTAAACCATTTTTTCAATTTAGCAACTATATAAGTGATTCCGAACCACCAGAGAACAGCCCCCACCCCAATAAAAGCAATGCCACCCGACAGCATCCAAACAGAATGTTCCGGCAAGACAAAACCAAAGCGGGCAAACAAACCAATATATAGCAATACGATTAATACGTTGCTAAAGGTAAGAAGAAAAGCTGTAATAAAATCCTGAGTGAAAGATAACTTTTTCTCCCGTTGTTTTCTAAGATTCCGGACAGGATTGGATTGGAAAATATAATAGCCGAAAATACCCAATACGATACTGCCGATCAATTGCAAAGGAGCCTGATTCGCCACCACAAAGTTCACCACAACTCCCATCCCCAAGCAAGTCAGTGCAGCGTAGATCACGTCTGACAGAGCAGCCCCTAATCCGGTAACAAACCCATGCCAACGTCCTTTGTTCAGCGTTCGTTGTATACATAGCATACCGATCGGACCCATCGGGGCGGAAACCAGTACGCCAATAACAATTCCTTTACTTATCAATCCCAGCATTATCCTTCTATTTTCTGCCTAATGATTTGCAAAGATAACGCAAACCGGGAGCAGAATAAAATGAACTCGTCCATTTTTAACCAAAAAACACCTGCAGGAATGTTTTTTAGATTACCTACAGGCGTTTTCACACTTTATGTAAAAAGGCTATTTAGCTTTTTCCTTTTCCAATATAGCTTTCAACTTTGCAACGATTTCGGGATGTTCGGCCGCCAGATTCTTCTTTTCTCCGATATCCTGCTTCAAGTTGTAAAGCTGTTCTTCCTTGCTGTTGCCCAACTCGATATTCGTCAGTTTAGCATAAGCAGCACCATTACTCGGAGCTATGTATTTCCATTCGCCGTCGGAGACAGAAAGAGAACCGGCAACTTCGACCACATAGTCGCGCCCTTTCAGATCCTTCCCCAAGAATGCGTCCAGATGATCCCGGCTGTCAGGACCGGCCCCTTCTTCGAGCGGCTTGCCCATCAGGCTTGCCATGGAGGCATACAGGTCGATCTGTGATACCAATGCGTCGGAGACACCCGGTTTTACCTGAGCCGGCCAGCTCACAATCATCGGAACACGCGTACCGGCTTCGAAGATACTGTATTTACCACCACGGAACGGCCCCCAGGGTCTATGTTCGCCCAACAATTCCACAGCCCGGTCTGCATAACCATCATCCACAACAGGACCGTTGTCGCTACTCAACACGATCAAGGTGTTTTCGGCAATACCGGCTTTTTCGAGTGCGCCCATTATTTCGCCTACGGTCCAGTCGAATTGCAACAAAGCGTCGCCACGAGGGCCCATGCCGCTCTTGCCGACAAAACGGGGATGCGGCCAACGGGGAACGTGCGCGTCGTTGGTTCCGACATACAGGAAAAACGGTTCATCTTTGTGGTTTTCAATAAATCGGACAGCTTTGCAAGTGATGCTGTCTGCAA
>OGFA01000228.1_pt1 | contig 16790 bp, 10 predicted proteins | sample 1570881 | NCBI WGS metagenome assembly OGFA01 (sample SAMEA2582054, study PRJEB24529) | metagenome | biome: Human gut stool | place: China | collected 2011
TAGTTGCCGGGTGAGCATTCACAAAAAGAATACTGATTAATGATAAAAGTAGGTAAGAATACAGTTTGTTTAAATAATTCATAGTATGCTTTTTCATCTATTAATTAATAATGCTCTCTCTGCAAATATATAGAGTATGACAATTTTACGACTATTGGTATTGTTGAATAGTCTTTCATTTTTGTCTAATGTTTTTGTTTGTATGGGGTAAAGAATGTATTTCTTCTTTAAAGGTTGAAGATTTTCGGGAATTAGCTTTCAGTATTCATTATCTAGAATATTACTCCTTTTAGATACAATAATGATCTTATTGGCTACTTTTAAGTAATAGCTTCCCTATTGATATTTATTTCATTGCCTAATGAGTTTTCGTTTGACTTAAGTCGAACGATAGTTTAACTAAAGTCAAGCTTTCGTTCAACAACTGTCAAACGAAAGCTCGCTTGGTAATAAGATAAATAATGCTAATAAGAGGATAAATTGAAAGCTGCATAGTAATGTATTATTATCAGTAATAGCATTTTATGTTCTTTTCCGAACCGAAATGAACATAAATCTCAAGCCAGCAGATTCATATTCGGAATTCAATGATTTATCCTTTTATTTTCTTAATATACTCCGTGGGTAAACATCCGAAATACTTCTTGAAACTCGTAGCAAAATAAGACGGTGTATTGAATCCTACCATTGTACTGACTTCTGCTATTGTATAGCGGCCATCCTTGAGTAACTTTGCTGCTTCGTTGAAACGGATCTTTCGTATAAAATCGATAGTCGATTCGCCTGTGATAGCTTTCAATTTAAGATGCAGGTTAGAACGACTCATATTCATTTCTCTGGCAAATTCGTCAGTAGAGAATTCAATATTATCCATGTTTTTTTCTACAATAGCTACGGCACGTTTCAGTAAAGCTTCATCCATGGCGTTAAACGTAATCTTTTCCGGTTCCACTTCCAGAGATTTGGAATACCGTTCAAGCATACGTCTACGGGTACGCATCATATTCTGTATCTTCGTAGTCAGGATAGCAAGTGAGAATGGTTTCGGGATGTAATCATCCGCACCCATTTGCAGACCTTCCATCTGGTCTTTGACTTCGCTTTTAGCAGACAGGATAATCACGGGAATATGACAGGTACGGATATTTTGCTTCACATTCTTACACAGTTTGATACCATCCATCACAGGCATCATGACATCAGTTACAATGATGTCAACTTCATTGTCTTTCAGTTTTTCCAAGGCTTCTTCACCATTCCCGGCTTCCAGCGTATTGAAGAGTTCTGCAAGTCCGCTGCTAAGATAATGGCGGATTTCATTATTGTCTTCTACAATAAGAATAGTGCCACGCTTCTTGTCACCGGCTTCGATCGTTTCGTTTTCGACCTTTTCCGTATCAATGAAATACATTTCTTTCGAGTTGGTGGAATATACCTGACCTTCCTCATTCAGAGTGTCATTAGAAGCCAACTCGGAGGATTTATAGGTATTTATGTCTTGTGGCAGATAGACAGAGAAAGTACTGCCTTTACCCTCTTCACTATCCAGTTCGATACGACCATGGTGCAATTCTACCAAACGTTGTACCAGTGAAAGACCGATACCACTTCCTACATGCTCACTCTCTATCTGATAAAAACGTTCGAATATTTTTCCCTGTTTGTTGATAGGAATGCCAATACCGGTATCACTAACTTGCAGTACCAGCCAATTATTTTCCTCTTTTAATGTCACAGTGATACTTTGACCACTTTCCGTATATTTGAAAGCATTTGAAAGCAGGTTATTAACAATCAGTTCCAGATAATTAGGATCAAAAAGTTCCTCTTTATCTTCCAATTCGGAATGGAGAGTATAAGTAATCTTTTTGTGGCGTGCCAGTTTATCATAGAACAAGAAGTTATCTTGTATTAGTTGATGCGCATTCTCTTTCTTTACTTTCAGCTCGAAAACTCCCAATTCGGCACGGCGATAATCCATCAATTGATTGACAAGATGCAGCAGGCGATTAGCGTTGCGTTGGATATATTCCAACTGATTACGAGTCCAGCGGTCACTGATCTTATTGATTATTTCTTGTAGAGGAGCTAAGATAAGAGTCAACGGCGTGCGAAGCTCATGGGAAATATTGATGAAGAAACGCATCTTCATCTGGTTGATTTCTTCTTGATGTTCCTTATCCCTGCGTTCAATCTCCAACTCTGCCTCCATGCTTTTACGCATCCAGAAGAAGCGGAAGACGAAAGTGATAAAGCCGATAAAAATAGCGAGGAAAAGCACGATTGCCCACCAGGTCTTGTACCATATAGGGAGAACAATGATTTCTAACATCGTAGGTACAGTGTTCCATTTCCCGTCACTATTAGCAGCTTTTACCAGAAAATGATAAGTGCCTTGCGGCAAGTTGGAATAGGAGACAGCACGTTTGTCTGTCAGATAATACCACTCTTTATCATATCCTTCCAATTTATAAGCGAAAGTATTGTGTTGACCTGAAATATAGTTGGATACCACAAATTCAAGTGTAAAAGCCGTTTGCCATGATTTTAGCGTGATACTTTTTGTTTCATTGATATTCTTAGTCAAGATACCGGTTTCATCATCCGGACGGACTGTTTTGTTAAACAGTTGAAGTTTAGTGATAACTACCGGAGGAGTGTAAGGGTTGTCCAGTAGGAGTTCCGGGCGGAAAGTTGTGATCCCGTTGATACCTCCGAAGTACATTTGCCCGTTAGAGGTGCGGCAGAATGAAGATGTATTAAACTGATTACTTTGCAACCCGTCGGATTCTGTAAAATTGCGGAACTTCTCTGTCTCCGGATTGAAACAGGAGATACCACGGTTGGTACTTACCCAGAGACGTCCGAAAGTATCTTCCAGAATACCGTAAACCACATTATTGGGTAAACCGTTAGCAGTTGTATATCGTTTGATTTTCTTCTCTTTTTCATTAAAACAGTAGAAACCTTCACGTGTACCTACCCAAATGATGCCATTGGCAGCTTCATAAATGCAATTGGTAAACATCTTTGTTACAGATGATTCCGGAAGGATAGGGGCTTTTTCTATTTCGATCCCTTCCTGCTGAAAGACTGATATACCTTCTTCACCACCAATCCAAAGACGTTTACGAGAATCTCTGAACAGGATTGTGATTCGTTGTGAAGTAAATGGCGTACCGTCTTTTTCTTTATCTATGGTGGTGAAGCTCCGTTTCTCCGGATTAAAACTAACCAGTGCACTTAAAGTTCCTAATAAGATACTACCTTCCTTGTCAGGAAGAATGGCATACACATTTTCATTGACCAACTGGCTATTCAGCTGATTGAAACTTTCCATTTGTCCACTGTTGCGGTGGAGAACAGTCAGACCACCGGCATGTGTTCCTATATATACAAGTGATTTTTGTTCGTCTACATATACGGCTTTGATATTGTTGGAACCAATACCGATTTCCCGTTCGTCTTCCTGCAGGATATAGTGTGTAAACTGTTGTGTCTTTGGATTATATAGATTCAATCCACCATCATTTGTTCCTATCCATAAGTTCTTATTCTTATCTTCGGTAATGCAACTGACTACGTTGTCACTTAAAGAATTCTTATATGGAATACGTTGGATATTCTTGAATCTGTTGCGGATCGGATGATAATAGTTTAGTCCTCCGAAATATGTTCCAAGCCACATTCCGCCCTGCGAATCCATAAAGATACTGCGGACCGAACGCTGTGACAGACTGCCGCTTTCTACCGGACTGCTGCTGTAAGAAACGAAAGAATCGTTTCCTTCATGATAAATGTTTAGATCATTGAATGTTCCTATCCATAGGCGATTTTGCGAATCCAATGCCAGAGAACGGATATAATTGGAACTGATACTTTTAGGATTGGAAGAAGAATGATGATAAGCCTTGACTTCTTGTGTTTTCGGGTTAAATAGAAGTAGACCGGCTCCTTCGGTAGCTATCCAGATGCGGGTAGGAGATTGTTGCAAAATGGCTTGAATCTGTTTAGTGCCCGTTATCGGAGTAATTCTTTCCAGTTTCTTTTGAGGAATGGAGTAGCTGTAAAGCCCGTCAACCGGGGTGCCGATATAGATAATATCGCCTTGCCTGTAAAGAGCAGAAGCCACTATCTTATGCATAGCCGTACTAAAAGAATCATCAACGAATCGTGATTCTTTAATATCGAACATAGTCAGACCTTCCTGTGTACTTATGAGCAGTTGTTCCGGTGAGATCTCCGCAATACCGTTGATTTGCAGCTTCTTCCCCTTCTTTTCGTAGAAGAAATTTCTGAACTTATCCTTCTCCTCATCATAATATGACAAACCATCCCGCGTGCCGATCCAAACCCGTCCCTGACTGTCAGTCTTTACGATTCGCGAAATGTCATTAGCGATGCTGTTCGGATCATCTTCATTGTGCTGATAAACTGTAAATGAATACCCATCGTACTTGTTAACTCCGTCATAAGTTGCGAACCACATATTGCCTCGTTGGTCCTGATCGATAGAGAATACAGTACTTTGTGACAATCCTTCATTAATAGAGATATAGGAGAAGTTGATTTGCTCCGGAATATCAGAAAAAGCATAATTAACCCCTGCGCATAGAAAAAGTAGACAGATTGCTATTTTGTTAAGGCTGCTCATTATTAGTTCATAAGATTAATAATGGCATCAAAGATAGTGAAATCTTTGATATACCCCATGAATTGGCTGGAAAACTATACAATCTTTCCGCCCCGCGTCAAATGTCTTTTTTCATAATGAGGTGATTCTCATTGTCGATACGTTGGTAAGATATTTCGTTCATAATGCTTCGTATGAGGAATATTCCCAGACCTCCGATTGGACGTTCCTCCAAAGAAAGTGTAACATCTACTTCATCTACTTGTGTCGGATCAAAAGAGGCTCCCTTGTCCGTTAATAGGAAAACAAGTTGTTTTTCGCTGTAAGTTACTCTTAATAGGATGGTGTGTTGCTCTTGAGTTGGATAGGCGTACATAATAATATTGGCTACGGCCTCTTCCAATGCCAGATTGATATTCATTGTCGTTTCAAATGACAAAGAAAGTTCCTCTCCCAGTTCTTCGATGAAACTGGCTAAAACTGAAATTTCATTTAAATCGTTTGAGATCTTAATTTCTCTTTCCATAATGATATGTGCTTAATTGTTTGTTGTCCCGGGTTCATATTGAATAAGTAAAATAGTCAAGTCATCGCTGGCTTCGGCTTCCTTGACATGCTCTGCTATAGAGTCCACTATACCATTTACAGTGGTACGTACGTCAGACGTGGTATTATCAGACAATGTTTCCAATAATTTCTCGTCTCCATATAGCTCTTTCTCTGTATTTTCAGCTTCTGTCACTCCATCGGTGTAAAGGAACAGTTTACTTCCTTTTTCCAATGTCGTTTCATCTTCGGTATAGGCAAATTCTTCAATGACGCCAACAAATATCTGGGTCTTGAATTCCAGGAAAGAAACCTGTCCGTCCGGACGAATCAGTATGGGAGGATTATGTCCGGCATTACACAGTTTCAGTTTCCCCGTTTCCAAATCGAGGATTCCGACAATAAGCGTGACAAACATGTTGGATTCGTTATTATCAGAAATCGAATTGTTCATGTCCGTCACAATCTTGGCCGGTGAAAGCACCTGCTGAGATAAAGTGCGGAACAGACTGCGGGTGATTGCCATAAACAGAGAAGCGGGTACGCCTTTTCCTGATACATCGCCGATTAGGAAGTAGAGGCGGTTGCCATCCATATAGAAGTCATAAAGATCTCCGCCTACTTCTTTCGCAGGGTGAAGTATGGCATGCAAATCTACATCACTACGTTCGGGGTAGGGAGGGAATATCTTGGGAAGCATTCCCATTTGTATTTCCCGGGCTATAGAAAGCTCACTTTCAATCCGTTCTTTGCTGGCAGTCGTGTCTTTTAGTTCAACTACGTAAGTAGATAAAGAGTGCTGCATGAAGATAAGCGAATCATATAGATCCCTGATTTCATCGTTGGAATACACTTCTGGTATGGTAACATCAAATCGTCCGGTCGCAATTTCGCGGGCTGACTCGGAGAATTTCTCCAGTGGGCGGACAAGGCGTCGGATGATGCTGTACACAATCAGGAATAAGGCTATCATCCCCACTATAAAAGTATAGATGATTGTTCGGGATGTACTGTCTAGTTCCTGAAGAATAATCTGGCTTGGACAAACGGTACATACTGACCATCCAATCTGGGGAATAGTTGTGTAAAATGCATACGAATCTACTCCTTTGTTATCGAAACGCATGGTTCCGGTATGTCCTGCCAGCATTTCATGTCCGATCTGTTCCTGTGCAAGATTCTCTTTGGCAAAAGCTTCGGAGAATATCGTTTCGTTCATGATCTTATTCCTGTCCATGTGAGTCAGGAAACTTCCGTTGCGACTGATTAAATAGGTGTAGCTGGAAGGATATGGCTTCAGCAAGCTAATTGTATCAGTGAATTGCGTCAGAGATATATTGGCTGTAAAGACTGCGACTAATTTCCCATCGCTGTCAAACAGCGGTTTGGCATAAGTACTCATGATGAAATTTCCCCCTCCGTCATCATAATAAGGTTCACTCCAGTAAGGTTGTTTAAGTAGTTGGGGGATGAGATACCAGTCCATGCATGGATAGTCATAATTCTGGCTACCTAATACCTGATAGGTTATTTCTCCATTTATTTCATCCTTAAAAGAAGCATAGGGCATGAAATATTTCCCTTTTTCTTTGTAATAGTTGGGAACGAAAGCTATGCCACTTCCAACGATGAACTGATTGTTTCTTACAACAGATTCAATAATATTGTGTAAAGAGTCCGGGTGATTAATATTTTTTTCCAAGACCCAGACAGATTGGTTTACAGTCGTCTCAACAGACAGTAGCTGACCGCTGATTTCTGTTGCAATGTTGCTTAATAATCCATGAGTGCGTTCGATAGCAAAGTCCGTTACTTTCTGTTGGCTATAATAATAAAATAGCGCCATGATAGTAGCAAAAATAATCGACGTAAAAGATAGTACGTAGATACTTAGCCGGGTTGCAAAAGAACGGGAGAATGTGTATTTCATGAATGAGTGTCTATTATTTTACAAAATTTTCATAACGGATATCATTGGAAGTTTGTGTTTGATCCGGCAGCAAAATACTTGTTGCCAGATCAAACTCTTCCCGGCTTAGCCGATAGGGACGTTGCCCGCTCTTCTTGTTTGTTTGTAACCTTAGTACCTCATCCAACATTTTACGTTGGTGATACCGGTTGGTTCCTATGTTGTGTTGATGCACTTGTTCCATTATAATGTCCAATGTTTGTTCGCGGTGTTCGTTTGCCCATTCCCAGCCACGTATGCTGGCACAGGCTAGTTTCTGTACTGCTTGAGGATATTTCTGATAGAATTCTCTGGTAACATAAAGCCCATCTTCTGGCAGATTGTATCCATAATCCGAGAAATGCATGATATGAATTGAATCAGTCTTTACACCGGCTTCAATCAGTTGTAGAAACTCATTGTAACTTCCTACGAGACAAATATCTACAGCTTTCGATAGGAAAATGTTGACTCCTCCATTGAAACGTATCCATTCCACCTGGAGTTGATATTTGTTGGCTATTTGATCCAGTAGTTCTTGACTAAGATGATTCCATACCCCTATTTTCTTATGTTGCAAAGATGAAATACCCTTGAGTGGCGAACGACTGACAAGCATCAGACTGTTTTCCTGTGAGGTTTGCAAGATATTAACTACCTGTGCACCTGCAAAATATTCAGTCAAGGCATACGATAGGTTCATAACTACCGCTTGCGAATACCCTTTCTGCAGAAAAGAAAAAGAGCTTGCCGAAAGCGAAGGATGTACCACATGTACGTCAAGTCCCTCTTCCTTGTAGAATCCCAGTTTGTCGGCTACGTAATAGCCTGCAAATTGTGCTTGTGCCGTCCATTTGGGTGTGAGATTAATGGATTGTGCATTCACCGGTTATGTCAGAAAGAACAGAGATAGCAAGATACTGCAAATAATAGATGCTTTTCTCATTATCAATGGGATTAACGAATGATAAAAAGGCCGGAACAGCCTGTCATATCGAATATTTTCCGTATTTCCGCACGCATAGCTTCCAAAACAAGTTGTCCATTGTGTTGTTTTACACTTTTTTGGAGGGTTATCAGGCTTCTTAAACCGGAACTGCTGATATATAGCAATCCTTCGCAATTGATTATTATATTAGGATTTTGAACACTTAATAAAGGTTGGATGAGAGCATTGAATTCATTAGTATTGGCAGTATCTAATCGTCCTTCAACAGTGAGTATGATTACTTCCTCTATTTTACATAAATTCGTTTTAAGAGTTGCTTCCGGTTTGAAATCCATTTCTATATTTTTAGTCAGGATTAGCTCGTTTTGGCTGTCCGTCGAATGATATTCTACTTTATCCATTGTTCGGCGAATTAGGAAGAGGCCCAAACCTTGTGTCAGTTGCTGTTCCAAAGATAGTGCATTTCCTGATGCTTCATTTTCAGATTTTGTAGGATCGAATGAAATACCATCGTCAATAATCTGGGCAATCAGTAGGCCGGGGGCCACGGAAGTTCTCAATGTAATTTCACCTTTTTGATTTTGAGGATAACCGTGATGGATAATATTGCTTATTGCTTCTTCAATAGCCAGATTGAGACTCATTGTTATGCCGGAAGGTAAATGTAATGACATGCCTAATTCTTCGATGAATTGGGCAATTATTGCAATTTCCTCTACCTGATTTTCGATAGTGATTTCCTTTTCCATATTCTTTAAGTAGCGCGTCATATTATAATTTATTCTTGTTTGGGGTGAATGCTGCCACAAAAGTATTAGTAAAGGTGAAAAGTCTGAAATATATTACCCTCAAATGGTTCCCATTTTAGCAAATATCCCTATATTGGGACGCTTTTTACGAGTGGGATGCTCCCGTTCTTTTCGCGAAAAGACTACTTTTGTCGCTCAAAACAAAAAAAACATGGTAAACGTAATTGTTCTCTGCATTGAATTGTTGTTGGATATTGTGGGCTTGGTATTGGGAATACTTGTTTATTCACGTTCTTCAGATAATAATGGACTGACAAAAGCATGGGGAGTATTGGCTATCACTCTGTCCCTTCTTCTTTTGTGTGATAATCTGGAATGGATGTGGATTTTCAGTAGAGGAGGTGAGGAGACGATTCCGCGTTTTACTGAAGTTCCGATGAATCATCTTTCGATATGGCATATTGTACGGGTGATTGTCTTTTTTCAGTTCTTTTCTATTTTTCCTATAGCCTCATTGAAACCGGGATGGATGACTTTTTCAAGAGTCGTCAGTTTATGTATCCCTATTTTGCTGATTACATGTATAGCTTGTTGCTATGAGTTTTTCAACGGTCACTATACTACTCTAAAATCTTTTGCCTCCATTCGGGAGAATATTGGTGAACAGGATGTACGGGTAAGGCTGATGCTGTTTGTAATCAGTGTAATTACTCCTTCCGTAAATTTCCTTTTTCCATATATGAGACGATGGATTCCCGTCCGGCGTAAACAGAGTCAGGCAATGTCGATTTATATGATGTGTTTTGCTATCATCATGTCCGGCTATATTTGGCTGATGCTGGGCACTAGTGGATTATGTTTTAACGTATTCGGCTATATTGTAATCCTTCCCGTCCTTTTTTTAAATATACTGTATTTGCGCAACGAGAACCCGCTTTCTTTACCTCCCCAACCCGTAGAAGAACTGGAGATGAAAGAAATAGAAGCCATCCGGGAAATTGAGGTTTCGCCTGTCGTTCTGGAACTATCCAATCAGATGCAAAGTCTCATGAAACATAATAAATCGTTTACTAATCCTCAATATTCCTTGCAGGAATTTCTGAATGATTTGAATACGAATGAAAACAGGCTCAATAAGGCTCTTCATTATGATGGCTTTTCCGGTTTTAGAGATTATATTAATTTCCATCGTCTGCAATACTTTAAAGAACAGGCACGTTTGCAAAAGAATCTCACTGTAAAAGAATTAATGTTTTTGAGCGGCTTTACCTCCCGCTCCAGTTTTTACCGTTATTTTGCGAGTGTGGAAAAAATGTCTCCCAGTGAATATATGGAGATGCTCAATAGAGAAAATTAATAAGGGGTGTGGGAAAAGAATCACCACAGATCATAGAATTAGCACGGATTTGATTGTAATTCAAAGATTATCAATGCAGAATCGATGTTTCTTTTATGTAATCTGTGGTGAAACTTGAAACTGGCAGGTAATTTATTATTTAGCTAAATCTCCTATTTCGTCTAAATTCTTCTGAATATCATCATCAGTCAATGAATAGTTTACCAAGTCACCGGCCAAATACTTATCATAAGAAGTCATATCAATCAGTCCATGTCCGGAAAGGTTGAACAGAATCACTTTTTCTTCTCCTGTCTCCTTGCATTTGTTAGCTTCGCGGATAGCTGCTGCAATAGCGTGGCTGGATTCAGGAGCCGGAATAATACCTTCAGACTGTGCAAACAGACAACCTGCTTCGAAAGATTCCAATTGCTGTATATCTACTGCTTCCATCAGATTGTCCTTGAGCAACTGTGAAACGATGACACCTGCACCATGATAGCGAAGACCGCCGGCATGGATATGGGCCGGAGCAAAATTATGTCCTAAGGTAAACATCGGTAGCAATGGAGTATATCCGGCTTCATCACCGAAGTCATACTGGAACTTACCACGTGTCAGTTTCGGACAAGATGCAGGTTCGGCAGCAACGAAACGAGTCTTTTTTCCTTCCTGTATCGTGTGACGCATGAATGGGAAAGAGATACCTCCGAAGTTGGAACCACCTCCGAAACAACCGATTACGATATCCGGATATTCGCCTGCCATTTCCATTTGTTTTTCGGCTTCCAGTCCGATAATAGTCTGGTGAAGAGTAACATGGCTAAGTACAGAACCGAGCGTATATTTGCAGTTGGGAGTCATTTGTGCCAGTTCGATAGCTTCAGAAATGGCTGTTCCCAATGAACCCTGGTAAGTAGGGTGTTTAGTCAGAATATCCTTACCGGCGCGGGTAGACATCGATGGAGAAGGGGTCACCTGTGCTCCGAAAGTCTGCATGATGCTGCGGCGGTATGGCTTTTGTTCATAGCTGATCTTTACCTGATAAACTGCTGCTTCCAAACCGAAAACCTTAGCTGCATAAGAAAGAGCAGCTCCCCATTGTCCGGCACCGGTTTCAGTGGTGATGTTGGTAACTCCTTCTTCTTTGCAATAATAAGCCTGTGCCAATGCAGAGTTCAACTTATGTGAACCGATAGGGCTGACACTTTCATTCTTAAAATAGATATGAGCCGGAGTACCGAGTGCTTTTTCCAATCCATAAGCACGAACCAGCGGAGTACTGCGATAGTACTTATACATTTCGCGCACTTCTTCCGGTATTTCGATCCATGCATCGGTCTGATTCAGTTCCTGATGACACAGTTCCTTTGCGAAAATCGGATACAAGTCTTCCGCTTTCAGTGGTTGTTTGGTTCCCGGATGCAACGGAGGCATAGGTTTGTTTACCATATCAGCCTGAATGTTGTACCAGTAGTGTGGAATTTCTTCTTCGGGTAAAATATACCGTTTTCTTTTTTCACTCATAATATTGTAGTTTTTTAGTTTCTTGTTGCCAAAAGTACTCAAATTTTTAATATTCAGAAAATTTTGTCAACAAAGAATCGGTTCTAATTGTTATTTTACTTAAGTTTGCACGACCCTGTTAAAAAAGATGATATGAAGATTTATCATAAGTTTTTATTGTATCAGAATAAACTGCTAAAACCCTATGTACGTATCCTGTTAGGACTGGTAGAAGCACTCACCTATCTGGCATCTCTGTTGTTGATTGTCGGAGTAGTATATGAACACGGCTTTCCCTTATCCATAGATGAAGTGGCTAATTTGCAGACATTGTATAAAACTGTCTGGATTATCTTTCTGATTGATGTTACTTTACATATTTCACTGGAATACCGGAATACTAAAAAACAATACCGGCGATTAGCCTGGATATTAAGCGGGTTATTATATCTTACTCTAGTACCCGTCATTTTTCACCGTCCGGAAGAAGAAGGAGCTATTTTGCAGATTTGGGAATTCCTGCATGGGAAGTTTTATCATCTCCTGTTATTACTAGTCCTTTCTTTCCTCAACTTGTCCAATGGGCTGGTGCGCCTGTTGGGACGGCGTACCAATCCTTCTTTGATATTGGCAGTCAGTTTTATGGCTATTATCCTGATTGGAGCAGGTTTGCTGATGCTTCCGCGCTGCACGGTGAATGGTATTACCTGGGTAGACTCTTTATTTACGGCTACCAGTGCCGTATGCGTTACAGGTTTGGTTCCGGTAGATGTATCCACTACATTCACCACTTCCGGATTAGTTGTCATTATTCTATTGATTCAGATTGGAGGATTAGGAGTGATGACATTAACCAGTTTCTTTGCCATGTTCTTCATGGGAAACACCTCCATTTACAATCAGCTTGTTGTACGTGATATGGTTAGTTCCAATTCGTTAGGTTCATTACTGTCCACCTTATTATATATATTGGGATTTACCTTAGTCATTGAAGGGATTGGCATGGTTTCGATTTGGTTTAGTATTCACGGTACGCTGGGAATGACTTTGGAAGGCGAGTTAGGTTTTGCTGCTTTCCATGCTATATCAGCTTTTTGTAATGCGGGTTTTTCTACACTTTCCGGTAATTTAGGGAATCCGATGGTGATGACCAATCATAATGGACTGTTTATTTCTGTTTCTTTGCTGATAATCTTCGGTGGTATCGGCTTCCCCATTCTTGTCAATTTCAAGGATATTGTATTATATCACCTGCGTCGTTTCTGGAAATTGGTCCGTACACGCAAACTGGATCGTCACAAAATGCAGCATCTTTATAACCTGAATACGAAGATTGTGTTAATCATGACTTTCCTGCTTTTATTAATCGGTACATTAGCTATTGCTGCTTTTGAGTGGAATGCTTCTTTTGCCGGTATGCCTTTGGCAGACAAATGGACTCAAGCCTTCTTTAACGCCACTTGTCCGCGAACAGCCGGTTTCAGTAGTGTTGATCTGGCATCGTTGAGCGTGCAGACTTTATTGGTTTATCTATTCTTGATGTGGATTGGTGGTGGTTCACAGTCTACGGCAGGGGGTGTGAAAGTGAATGCTTTTGCGGTCGTGGTTCTGAATCTTGTAGCCGTATTGCGTGGTACTGAACGGGTAGAAGTGTTCGGCAGAGAATTGTCTTACGATTCAATCCGGCGTTCCAATGCAACAGTAGTCATGTCATTGGGAGTGCTATTCATTTTTATTTTCACATTGAGCATACTCGAACCGGGTGTTTCCATCATGGCATTGACTTTCGAATGTGTCTCTGCACTTAGTACTGTGGGATCCAGTTTGAATCTGACTCCTCATTTGTGTGATGCCAGTAAGTTGTTGGTATCCTTGTTGATGTTTATCGGACGTGTGGGATTGATAACATTGATGTTGGGAATTGTCAAACAGAAAAAGAATACAAAATACCGTTATCCGAGTGATAACATTATAATAAACTAAAGATATGAAGTATATTATTATCGGTTTAGGAAATTACGGTCATGTGTTGGCCGAGGAATTGTCTGCGTTAGGACACGAGATTATTGGTGCGGATATTAGTGAAAGTCGTGTAGATTCAATTAAAGATAAGGTTGCTACGGCTTTTGTCATTGATGCCACTGACGAACAATCATTATCTGTGTTGCCATTAAATAGTGTGGATATAGTAATTGTAGCGATTGGTGAGAATTTTGGTGCATCGATACGTGTTGTTGCTTTGTTGAAGCAGAAAAAGGTTCCCCGCATCTTTGCCCGTGCTATTGATGCCGTGCATAAAGCGGTGCTTGAGGCCTTTGATCTTGAAAGAATCCTGACTCCGGAAGAAGACGCAGCCCGTAGTTTGGTGCAACTGCTCGACTTCGGCACAAACATGGAAGGGTTCCGCATCGATCAGGATTATTATGTTGTGAAGTTCACGGTTCCGGAGAAATTTGTAGGATATTTTGTGAATGAGTTGAATTTGGATGAAGAGTTTCATTTAAAAATGATAGGCTTGAAACGGGCAAATAAGATAACCAATTGCCTGGGTATTTCTCTGACTGAACTTCATGTGAAGAATGAATTACCGGGGAATGAGAAAGTGGAAGAAGGAGATGAACTGGTTTGTTACGGCAGATACCGAGATTTCCAAGCTTTTTGGAAAGCTATTTAATTTATTGCATTTCCGGTTTGCATTGATGGATCGTTACAGGATGCACTTTAACTTTGCATGTCGTAGATGTGAAATCAAGCTGCACAATCTGGCTTTGTGATGTTTCCGGTTTTCGTTGGTCGAATACAAAGTTGCCCAGACTATAAAAGATAGGCTTACCATTGAAATATTCCTCTTTCTGAATGATGTGCGGATGATGTCCGATGATAACATCCGCACCTGCACGAACGAGTCGGTGTGCTCCCTTTCTTTGGTTTAGAGTAGGAGAGGATTGGTACTCAATTCCCCAATGGAGAATAACGACCACATAACTTTCGGGATTCTCTTGTTTGAAGTTCTTGATTTCCTCTTCTATTTCTTCCGTGGTTTGCTGGCAAATACCGGGATCATTTTCTAAATATACCCAATTCTCCAAAGGAAGTGTAACTGAATTGAAGAGTGCTACTTTAATTTTTCCTTTCTTTATCACTACGGGTTGGCAACTCTCGGAAGAAGTATTACCATATCCTATCGGAGTGATTCCTGCCGATAAGAGATGCTGATAAGTATCTGTCAATCCGCTTCGTCCCTGATCCATAGTATGATTATTCGCTAAAGCCGCATGACTGATGCCGGCTTTAACCAATTCTTCCATCCATCTCGGTTCCGCGCGAAAGATATATTTCTTGTGTAGCGGCGAACGAACCGAAGTGACGGGACATTCCAGGTTGATTACCGTAGCGTCCATTTGATGAAAGAGAGGAGCTACCGACGCAAATAAATCTTCGACACCTCCCCGTTGAATTTGTTGGCGTACCCCTCTGTCCAGAAGAACATCTCCGGTGAAAGCGATAGAGAGACATTCTTCTGACGGGTGCTGGCAGGCAGTAAGCAATAACAGACCTATACTACCTATAATCCGGTTAATTCGGGAAAAGGATATTAGCATCCTGAACTATAAAAAACTCTGTCATCTACTTTAGGTTCTTTCTCCAGCAGGATATTTTTCATCCATTCCGGGACGGCAGGTGCTTTCTTTTCTTCCAGCATTTTCTGCCACTCTTCGTCCGTGAGCCGGGTATCCAGTGGCTGGACAAACTCGTAGTAACTAAATGTGGCACCACGGGTAAGATAGAGATTGCCCTCTATTTCTACTACCACATAGATATTGTTGGCATTTCCTGTTGCCACATGCAGTACTCCATTCTTATCACATCCCCTCACGTTGCGGGTATAAATATCAGCCACTACAGCTATCGACTTGTCCGGACCTTGCACTAATGACCAGTTATCCAGATGTAAATCAGGATCGAGCACAGACAGAGTGAAATATTCTATACTACTTCCCATATACTCAAGAGTGCGATATTCCTGTTCGGTCAGTTTTTCTCCCCGCAGTTCCTTTTCTGTTACTTGAATCAGAAAGCTGACATAGTCCTGCAACTGCTCTGTTTTTCCTTTCAAGTCATCCGTCAGGCAATTGCTTTGTTGCAGAACCAGTTGGGTGGCTTGCAGAATCCCTGACATTTTCTTCCAGAAAGGAAGATTCGGTTCTACATATCCCACTACGATCGGATCAGGAGGTCCGGCACCTCCACATTCTGCAGCCATGGGCTGTTCTCCGTAAAGGATCGCGTCATGCTTCAATTCAGCCCAAGATGCCAGAGCTGTATTCAGGTTCTTGTATCCCCATTCGGGTGTTTGCATAAATCCCGGCTGGTTCTTATCCGTTTTCTGCATGGTGAACAGACTTTTCATCCATAATTCGTAGACAGATACTTGTGCAGGCTGGGAAGCTTTGAATTTATCTTTCAGTTTTTGTAATTCTCCGGTATACTGGTTCCAGTTGCCCGCTTCTTTGTAAAAATCAGTCAGTAAAGTCTCGGCGGAGTTTACTCCGAAAGCGGCAAAGACATCCAATCCTTTCGGATAAGCACGTTTGCTGTTTGGGGTGACATCTACCAATTCCTGAAGTACTTCATTATCTGCCAGATATCTTTGTGGCATAAAGTTGATTTTGTCCCGGCAGGAGATTTCTATTTTAGGTTTGATCCTGTTCTTGCTTTTTGCCAGTTCAATGAGCGCTTGATTCACCTTTTCTATTTGAACCGGAGTCAATGCATCTTCAGTATATTCTGCTTTATTTTTCTTCAGAATCTGTGCAATATCGAGAAGAGAAAGATTATCAGTCTCACCCATCAGGAAAGTAAGTGGTGTATAGACGCGTTGGTATAGTTCCATTAGTGGTGTCCTGGTCATATCCTTATAAGTAGATAGTACGGTAGCCTGAAAGATTGCTTGTTTGAGTTGTTCTTGTTGTTCTCTGCAAAAACAGGCAGTTTGAAGCCACATCATAGCCTGAAAGTATGCCTGTAATTGGGGTTCACGGGTATAATGTCCGCGTGGTTTGAAAAGACTGTATGGGAAGTATGCATCTTTGTATGAAAGAAACTCCGAGAAATCATCGTCT
>OGFA01000242.1_pt1 | contig 16085 bp, 8 predicted proteins | sample 1570881 | NCBI WGS metagenome assembly OGFA01 (sample SAMEA2582054, study PRJEB24529) | metagenome | biome: Human gut stool | place: China | collected 2011
GGAGTTGATAAATGCCTGATTCACCATTTTCACGCCACCCGGAGTAGGATAATTGCCGCTAAAGTACCAGTCGCCGCGATGTTTCGGACATGCTTCATGAAGTCCTTCCAACGGTTGGTAGACAATTTCAACTTTAGCTTTCGTGCCTTTCGGAGTCAATAACTCTACCATCTTGGCAGAAATTTCCTCGTCAGTGAACGGCGCATATATTTCTTTTACATAGTTCACCATCTGTTCTTTCGGCAGTCCTACCTGATCCTTGGATTTTCGGTAGGCAGCCGCAATAATATCTTTCATATCGCGTTCTTTCAAAAGTTCGACAGCAGCCCTGAAGGCGATAAACTCGCTCATCTTTGCCATATCAATACCGTAATAGTCAGGATAACGCACCTGCGGAGAAGAAGATACGATGACAATCTTCTTCGGACCGAGACGGTCGAGAATACCAATAATACTTTGTTTCAGCGTAGTACCACGCACAATGCTGTCATCGATAATCACCAGATTATCAACACCGGGTACAAGGCTTCCGTATGTAATATCATACACATGGGCAGCCAAATCATTACGGCTGTTTCCTTCAGCAATGAACGTACGGAGCTTAATATCCTTGATTGCCACCTTTTCGCTGCGAATACGACGGGAAAGAATAACTTCCAACTCCTCCATATTCGGGTTATGACCCAATGAAGCAATCTGCTGTACTTTCTCCTCATTCAAGTAATCATCCAATCCCTGCAACATTCCGTAGAAAGCAACCTCCGCAGTGTTTGGAATAAAAGAGAAGACCGTATGATCGATGTCATTATTGATTGCTTTCAATATTTTCGGAACCAACTTTTCGCCCAGCCGTTTCCTTTCTTTATAAATATCGACGTCACTGCCACGGGAGAAATAGATACGTTCGAAGGAACAAGCCTGATTTTCGCGCGGCTTATTGATTTGCGAAGTACGTATCTTTCCCTCTTTGCTAATCAGCAATGCCTGCCCCGGTTGCAGTTCCTTGATTTCCTCAAACGGAACGTTCAAAGCTGTCTGGATAACCGGACGTTCGGAAGCAAGAACAGCTATCTCGTCATCCTGATACCAAAATGCAGGCCGGATGCCCCACGGGTCACGGATAGCGAAAGATTCACCGCTTCCGGTCAATCCACAAATAACATATCCCCCATCCCATTCGCGACTGGAAGTACGCAGTACGTTTGCCAAATCAATATGTTCTTCTATATAATGCGTGATGCCCATGCCCGTAAGCCCCTCGGCTTCGGCAAGATTGAATACACGCTCCACTTCACGGTCAAGACGGTGTCCCACCTGCTCCAACATGATATATGTATCGGCATATTTACGCGGATGCTGACCGATGGCAGTGATACGGGCAAATATCTCATCTACATTCGTCATATTGAAATTTCCGCAGAGAGCCAGATTCTTGGCGCGCCAGTTATTTCTTCTTAAAAATGGATGCACATAAGAGATTCCGGATTTTCCCGTCGTGGAATAACGAAGATGTCCCATATATACTTCACCGGCAAAAGGCAAAGTTCGTTTGGCATACGCTGCATCGTGCAACTGTTCGGGAGTGAGATCCTTAAAATTGTTTTGAACGTTTTCAAAGATTTCCGTAATGGCTCCGGAACCTAAAGCACGTTCACGAAACATATATTCTTCGCCCGGATTTGCTTCCAGTTTCACACACGCCAGTCCCGCACCTTCCTGTCCACGATTATGCTGCTTCTCCATCAACAGGTAGAGTTTATTAAGACCGTACATCCATGTCCCGTACTTTTTCTCGTAATACTCTAACGGTTTGAGCAAGCGTATCATGGCAACGCCACATTCATGTTTCAATTGTTCCATCTCTCTATATACTAGTTACTACTTAAAGTTACTCTACTGTTACCGACTTCGCCAGATTTCTCGGCTGATCCACATCCATCCCTTTGCATACCGCAATGTGGTAAGCAAGAAGTTGGAGAGGTACCGTAGTTATTAACGGATCAAGACATTCGATTGTTTCAGGAAGTTCGATACAACAGTCAGCAATCTTGCTGATAACGGTATCCCCTTTCGTCACAAACGCAATCACTTTTCCTTTCCGTGCCTTGATCTCCTGAATATTACTTAATACTTTCTCATACAATCCATTCTGCGTAGCAATCACCACTACCGGCATTTCCGCATCAATCAGAGCAATCGGTCCGTGTTTCATCTCCGCAGCCGGATAACCTTCGGCGTGAATATACGATATTTCTTTCAATTTCAATGCACCTTCCAGAGCAACGGGATAACTATATCCGCGTCCCAGGTAAATAAAATTATGCGCATAAGTGAAAGTTTTCGATAACTCCGCCAAAGTATCATTCAATTCCAACACCTCTTTCATCTTTTCCGGAATATGATTTAACTCCTGTACGATTGAAAGAAAATACTGTTCGTCAATGGTTCCTTTCGCTTTGGCAAGTGTCAATGCCAACATCGCCAATACAGTGACCTGTCCGGTAAATGCTTTGGTAGAAGCCACTCCGATCTCCGGACCCACATGAATATATGAACCGGTATGAGTAGCACGGGGAATAGAAGAGCCGATCGCATTGCAAATACCATATATAAATGCTCCGCGGCTTTTCGCCAATTCCACAGCAGCCAATGTATCTGCCGTCTCACCACTCTGGGAAATTGCTATCACCACATCCTGCCCGTCAATCACCGGATCACGGTAGCGGAATTCGGAAGCATACTCCACTTCCACCGGTATGCGGCAGAAACTCTCAATCAGATGCTTACCGATCAGTCCGGCATGCCAGGAAGTTCCGCAAGCAACAATAATAAACCGTTTGGCATTCAGCAGCTTTTCCCGATGATCTATCACAGCAGAAAGTACCACATTATCAGCTTCCATATTAATACGTCCGCGCATACAATCATGAATACAATCGGGCTGTTCGAAAATCTCTTTCAACATAAAGTGCGGATATCCCCCTTTTTCCAACTGACCGAGGTTGAGTTCCACCTTCTTTATTTCAGGTATCATTTCGACATTGTTCAAGTTGACTACCTTCAACTCCTTCCCCAGATTCAAGACAGCAATTTCCCCGTCTTCCAGATAGACCACCTTGTCGGTATATTCTACAATCGGAGTAGCATCCGAAGCAAGAAAGAACTCATTCTCTCCAATTCCCACTACCAACGGACTGCTCTTACGGGCAGCAATAATCTCATCAGGATGCTCCTTATCAAGAATCGCAATCGCATAAGCACCAATCACCTCCCCTAACGCCAACTGAACAGCCGTCAACAGACTGACCTGATTAGTGACTTTCATGTATTCTATTAATTGAACGAGGACTTCGGTATCTGTACTACTTTTAAAAATATAGCCTTTGGCTTGAAGTTTTTCTTTGAGAACGGCGTAGTTTTCAATAATACCGTTATGAATGAGAGCGAGCTTTTCGGAAGAAGAGTAATGAGGGTGGGCATTAGCGGAACAAGGTTCCCCGTGAGTAGCCCAACGGGTATGGGCAATTCCGATTGTACCGGAAATATCTTTCTGTGTGACGAAATTTTCAAGATCAGAGACTTTTCCTTTCGTCTTATACACATTTAACTGTTGGTCATCACTAATGATTGCTACCCCCGCGCTGTCATATCCACGATACTCCAGTCGCTTCAGCCCTTTGATAAGGATAGGGTAGGCTTTTCGTTTACCAATATAGCCTACTATTCCACACATATTATGATATTTTTATTTCGCCTGCAAATATACACATTACAAATAACATAAAGACAACAAAAAGCATATTTATTTGACAGAAACGCATAAAAAAGTTGCAAACACATCAAAAAGTTAAATAATATATTATTTTTAGCTCAAAAAGAAACAAATTACAATCAGCTTCAAATAAGGATAAATAAGCTAACAAATTAAAAGTAAATTTCCTGTTTTTAATAACAAATTAAAAGAATAAAGATTCCTATTCTTATTTCGCGTTACACAAAAGCTAAATTTTACTATCATTTTGAAATTAAAACATTAACTTTGCCAAACAATTTGATACATCAAATAGGTATTATCATACAATAAAGCTAGTAAGAATGAAGAAACAAGAACTTTTTAACAACGTAACAGAAGGATTCCTTTACCAACGACAGCCCCAGCAGATGGGCTTGTACGATGCGGCATACGAGCACGATGCCTGCGGTGTCGGTATGCTGGTTAACATTCATGGAGAAAAGTCACACGACATTGTTGAGTCGGCTTTAAAGGTATTAGAGAACATGCGCCATCGCGGTGCCGAGGGTGCGGATAACAAGACCGGTGACGGTGCAGGTATCATGCTTCAAATTCCGCATGAGTTTATTTTATTACAAGGTATTCCTGTCCCCGAAAAAGGACGGTACGGCACAGGATTGCTATTTTTGCCGAAAAATGGAAAAGACCAGGCAGCCATTTTAAGTATCATTATTGAAGAAATTGAAAAAGAAGGACTCACATTGATGCATTTGCGCAATGTGCCCACCTGCCCCGAAATCCTGGGAGAATCGGCTCTGGCAAACGAACCGGACATCAAACAAGTATTCATTACCGGATTTACGGAAACGGAAACTGCCGACCGGAAGTTATACCTGATCCGGAAAAGAATCGAAAATAAAGTCAGATTGTCATCTATTCCGGCAAAAGACGATTTTTATGTCGTGTCACTCTCTACCAAAAGCATTATATATAAAGGTATGCTTTCATCATTACAGCTGCGCAACTACTACCCAGACCTGACAAATAGCTATTTTACCAGCGGACTGGCATTGGTGCACTCTCGTTTCAGTACCAATACATTCCCCACATGGGGATTGGCACAGCCGTTCCGCCTGCTGGCACACAACGGTGAAATCAATACTATCCGTGGTAACCGAGGATGGATGGAAGCCCGTGAAAGTGTACTCTCCACTCCCACTTTAGGCGATATAAAAGAAATCCGCCCGATTATACAACCGGGCATGAGCGACAGTGCTTCTTTGGACAATGTACTGGAGTTCCTAGTGATGTCAGGATTGAGCCTGCCACATGCCATGGCTATGCTCGTGCCGGAATCTTTCAACGAGAAGAACCCGATCAGTGAGGATCTGAAATCATTCTACGAATACCACTCCATCCTGATGGAACCGTGGGACGGACCGGCCGCACTACTATTCAGCGACGGACGATTTGCCGGAGGTATGCTCGACCGCAATGGCCTGCGCCCTGCCCGTTATCTGATTACTAAAAACGATATGATGGTAGTGGCTTCGGAAGTCGGTGTTATGGATTTTGAACCGGGAGACATCAAAGAAAAAGGTCGCTTACAGCCCGGCAAAATCTTGCTGGTGGATACGGAAAAAGGCGAGATCTACTATGACGGCGAACTAAAAAAACAGTTGGCTGAAGCCAAGCCTTACCGCACCTGGCTATCTACCAACCGGATCGAGCTGGATGAACTGAAAAGCGGACGCAAAGTTCCTCATCACGTAGAAAACTACGACCGGATGCTTCGTACTTTCGGCTACTCCAAAGAGGACATTGAGAAGCTGATTATGCCAATGGCAAGCACCGGAGCAGAACCGATCAATTCAATGGGTAACGATACGCCACTCGCCGTACTTTCAGATAAACCACAGTTGCTTTACAACTATTTCCGTCAGCAATTTGCACAGGTAACCAATCCGCCCATCGATCCACTTCGTGAAGAACTGGTGATGTCATTGACGGAATACATTGGAGCAGTCGGTATGAATATTCTGACGCCCAGTGAAAGTCATTGCAAAATGGTACGCCTGAATCATCCGATTTTAAGCAATACCCAACTGGATATTCTTTGTAATATCCGGTATAAAGGCTTCAAAACAGTCAAACTACCCATGTTGTTTGAGGTTGCAAAAGGGAAAGCCGGATTGCAGGAAGCACTGACCCATCTTTGTAAAATGGCGGAAGAATCCGTGACGGAAGGTGTAAACTACATTGTCCTGACCGACCGTGAGGTGGATATTACCCATGCTGCCATTCCATCATTGCTGGCGGTAAGTGCTGTTCATCATCACCTGATTTCAGTTGGTAAACGGGTGCAAACGGCATTGATCGTAGAAAGTGGTGAAATACGTGAAGTGATGCACGCCGCGTTATTATTGGGTTTCGGAGCAAGTGCCCTGAATCCTTACATGGCATTCGCTGTCCTCGACCGACTGGTAAAAGACAAAGATATTCAGTTGGATTATACCACTGCTGAAAAGAACTATATCAAATCCATCTGTAAAGGCTTGTTTAAAATCATGAGTAAGATGGGTATCTCTACGATCCGCTCCTATCGTGGTGCTAAGATTTTCGAAGCTGTCGGTTTGAGTGAAGAATTGAGCAAGGCTTATTTTGGAGGACTCGGTTCACCGATCGGAGGTATCCGTCTGGAAGAAATAGCCAGAGATGCCATTGCTTTCCATAAAGAAGGGCAAGAAGTTGAAAGTGGAAAGTTGAAAGTTGAAAGTGAGGCTCCGCATGGGAACTCTCAACTCTCAACTTTCAACTCTCAACTTCTCAAGAATAACGGTTTGTATGCTTTCCGTAAAGATGGAGAAAAGCACGCATGGAATCCGGAAACAATCAGCACTCTGCAATTGGCTACACGACTGGGGAGTTATAAAAAATTTAAAGAGTACACCCATCTGGTAGACGAAAAAGAGAAGCCTATTTTCCTTCGTGACTTCCTGGGATTCCGTCGTAATCCTATTTCTATCGATCAGGTGGAACCGGTGGAAAATATTCTGCATCGTTTCGTCACAGGAGCTATGTCTTTTGGTTCCATCAGCAAAGAAGCCCACGAGGCAATGGCTATTGCCATGAATAAAATCCACGGACGCAGTAATACCGGTGAAGGTGGTGAAGATGCCGCGCGTTTCCAACCGTTGCCGGATGGCAGTTCTTTACGAAGTGCGATCAAGCAGGTAGCTTCCGGTCGTTTCGGTGTAACGGCAGAGTATCTGGTGAATGCGGACGAAATTCAAATTAAGATAGCACAGGGAGCCAAACCGGGTGAAGGGGGACAACTTCCGGGATTTAAGGTAAATGATGTGATTGCGAAAACACGTCATTCCATTCCGGGGATTTCGCTGATTTCTCCCCCGCCCCATCATGATATTTATTCGATTGAGGATTTGGCTCAACTGATCTTCGATTTGAAAAATGTAAATCCACAGGCCAAAATCAGTGTAAAACTGGTAGCTGAAAGTGGTGTCGGTACAATTGCCGCCGGTGTGGCAAAAGCAAAGGCGGATTTGATTGTCATCTCTGGCGCCGAAGGGGGGACGGGTGCTTCTCCTGCTTCTTCTATCCGCTATGCGGGTATCTCGCCGGAATTAGGATTGAGCGAAACACAGCAAACACTGGTTCTGAACGGACTTCGTGGCCAAGTAGTTCTGCAAGCCGACGGACAGCTGAAAACCGGACGGGATATCATCTTAATGGCATTGATGGGTGCCGAAGAATATGGTTTCGCCACCTCCGCATTAATCGTATTGGGTTGTGTAATGATGCGTAAATGTCATCAGAACACTTGTCCGGTAGGAGTTGCCACGCAGAATGAAGAGTTACGTAAACGCTTTCATGGACGCAGTGAATATTTAGTAAACTTTTTCACATTCCTGGCACAGGAAGTCCGTGAGCATTTGGCTGAAATGGGATTCACCCGGATGGATGACATCATCGGACGTACAGACTTAATCGAACGCAAGTCCGATGTCAATGACCCGAATCCGAAACATGCTTTAATCGACTTCACCAAATTGCTGGCACGTGTTGACAACAGTGCGGCTATCCGTCATGTCATCGATCAGGATCATGGAATTTCTGCTGTAAAGGATGTAACCATCATCGATGCCGCACAGGAAGCTATCGAACATGAGAAAGAGATTTCTTTAGAATATACGATTGCCAATACAGACCGTGCAATAGGTGCTATGCTTTCCGGAGTAATCGCCAAGAAATACGGTGCCAAAGGATTGCCGGAACATACGCTGAATGTAAAATTCAAAGGTTCGGCAGGTCAATCTTTCGGAGCTTTTCTCGTACCGGGAGTTAACTTTAAACTGGAAGGTGAAGCGAATGATTACCTGGGTAAAGGATTGAGCGGCGGACGCATCTCCGTATTGCCTCCTATCCGCAGCAATTTCGAAGCCGAAAAAAATACAATCGCCGGTAATACCTTGCTTTATGGCGCAACAAGCGGTGAAGTATATATCAACGGCCGTGTAGGAGAACGTTTCGCTGTTCGTAACTCCGGCGCAGTTGCCGTCGTAGAAGGCGTGGGTGACCATTGTTGCGAATACATGACCGGAGGTCGTGTGGTAGTCCTCGGACAAACCGGACGTAACTTTGCAGCCGGTATGAGTGGCGGTGTGGCATACGTATGGAACAAGGACGGCAACTTCGATTATTTCTGCAACATGGAAATGGTAGAACTATCACTCATCGAAGAAGCCAGCTACCGGAAAGAGTTGCACGAACTAATCCGCCAGCATTACCTCTACACAGGCTCGAAACTGGCACGCACTATGCTCGACAACTGGAATCATTACGTAGATCAATTCATCCAAGTAGTGCCCATCGAATACAAAAAAGTACTACAGGAAGAACAAATGAGAAAGTTACAACAAAAAATTGCAGACATGCAAAGAGACTATTAGATTTACAAATTGACTATTTACAATTTACTATTTGAATGTATAGTCTGTAAATAGTCAAATAGCAAATGACAAGATAGTCTAAAAATAGTAAATAGTAAATCGTCAAATAGTAAATAACAAGATGGGAGATCCTAAAGCATTTCTAAATATACCTCGACAAGAGGCGGGATACCGCCCTGTAAACGAGCGAATCGCTGACTATAGTCAGGTAGAACAGACTTTGAATACAAACAGCCGTAAATTGCAGGCGTCACGCTGCATGGATTGCGGTGTACCTTTCTGTCATTGGGCATGCCCGATAGGAAATAAACAACCGGAATGGCAGGATGCATTATACAGGGGAAAATGGAAGGAGGCATACGAAGTATTGTCGTCTACTTGCGATTTTCCGGAATTTACAGGGCGTATCTGTCCTGCCCTTTGCGAGAAATCATGCGTGTTGAAACTTTCGTGCGATCAGCCGGTAACTATTCGTGAAAATGAGGCGGCAATCGTGGAAGCGGCTTTTCGTGAAGGATATATACAGGTAAAAACTCCGGAAAGAAACGGAAAGAAAGTAGCGGTGATTGGTGCAGGTCCTGCCGGACTGGTAGTTGCCAATCAGTTAAATCTAAAAGGATATAGCGTTACTCTATTCGATAAGGATGAAGCTCCCGGAGGATTACTGCGATTTGGTATCCCTAATTTCAAACTGGACAAGAATGTAATCGACCGGCGGATGAAGATATTGGCCGCAGAAGGAATCCGGTTTGAGATGGGAGTAGAAATAGATGTCAATCATTTACCGGAAGGATTCGATGCTTACTGCATCTGTACCGGAACACCGGCAGCACGTGACTTGAGTATTCCGGGACGTGAACTGAAAGGGATTCATTTCGCACTCGAAATGCTGGCACAACAGAATAGGATTCTGGCAGGACAGACTTTCCCGAAAGACAAGTTGGTAAATGCCAAAGGCAAAAAGGTTCTCGTGATAGGTGGCGGTGATACCGGTTCCGACTGTATCGGAACCAGCGTGCGACAAGGAGCCGTCAGTATCACTCAAATAGAGATCATGCCGAAACCTCCTGTCGGATACAATCCGGCTACCCCATGGCCTCAATGGCCGGTAGTCTTCAAAACGACTTCCAGTCATGAAGAAGGTTGTACACGCCGTTGGTGTCTGGCTTCCAATCAGTTTCTCGGAAAGAATGGAAAAGTGACAGGCGTAGAAGTGGAAGAAGTGGAATGGATTCCGGCAACAGATGGCGGACGTTCCACGATGAAACCGACAGGAAAAAAGGAAGTCATCGAAGCGGACATGGTATTGCTGGCGATGGGATTCCTGAAACCGGAACAGCCAAAGTTTGCCGAAAATGTATTCCTTGCCGGGGATGCGGATACAGGAGCCAGCCTCGTCGTACGTGCCATGGCAGGAGGACGAAAAGCGGCTGCAGAAATAGACACTTACTTGACGAAATAATCTCCGAAATAAGGAATACTAAAAGGTCTGACTGCTATTATCGGTTCGTTCCATATCTGTGGAACTAAAGGATAACAGATGTAGAACTAAAGGGAAACAGTTGTGGAACGAAACGATAACAACTGTGGAACGAATTAAGAATAGCGAATCAGCCTCTTAGAAACAACGAATAAACAATCAACATATTACATCACCCCAAAAAACTTAAAGTTATGTGTGGAATAGCAGGTATACTCAACATAAAGGTTCAAACGAAAGAAGTAAGAGATAAAGCACTGAAGATGGCCCAGAAAATCCGTCATCGCGGACCGGACTGGAGTGGAATCTATGTAGGTGGAAGTGCCATCCTGGCACACGAACGTCTTTCCATTGTCGACCCGCAAAGTGGCGGACAGCCGTTATACTCTCCCGATCGTAAACAAGTGCTCGCCGTCAACGGTGAGATTTACAATCACCGTGATATTCGCGCTAAATATGCGGGAAAATATAACTTTCAGACCGGAAGTGACTGTGAGGTAATTCTTGCCCTTTACAAAGATAAAGGCATCCATTTTCTGGAAGATATTAGCGGTATCTTTGCTTTCGTTCTTTATGATGAGGAAAAGGATGAATTTCTGATTGCCCGTGATCCGATAGGGGTTATTCCTTTATATATAGGAAAAGATAAAGAGGGAAAAATCTACTTCGGCAGCGAGTTGAAAGCCCTTGAAGGATTTTGCGACGAATATGAAGTATTCCTTCCCGGACATTATTTCCATAGCAAAGAGGGAAAAATGAAACGTTGGTATTCACGCGACTGGACAGCTTATGAAGCCGTCAAAGACAATGACGCACAAACCAGTGATGTAAAAACAGCATTAGAAGATGCCGTACATCGTCAGTTAATGAGTGACGTACCTTATGGAGTGCTTCTTTCGGGTGGACTGGACAGTTCTGTTATCTCCGCTATTGCCAAAAAATATGCGGCAAAGCGTATAGAAACAGATGGAGCGAGTGATGCGTGGTGGCCTCAACTCCACTCCTTCGCTATCGGATTAAAAGGTGCTCCCGATTTAATTAAAGCACGTGAAGTGGCTGAATATATCGGTACTGTCCATCACGAAATAAACTATACTGTTCAGGAAGGTCTGGATGCCCTGCGTGATGTCATTTATTTCATCGAGACATACGATGTAACCACGGTACGCGCTTCTACTCCCATGTACCTACTGGCACGTGTCATCAAATCAATGGGGATTAAAATGGTGTTGAGCGGTGAAGGTGCTGATGAAGTTTTCGGAGGGTATCTATACTTCCACAAAGCTCCCACTCCACAGGCATTCCACGAAGAAACGGTACGTAAACTTTCAAAGTTACACATGTACGATTGTCTTCGTGCCAACAAAAGTCTATCAGCATGGGGCGTAGAGGGACGTGTTCCTTTCCTTGATAAAGAATTCCTCGACGTAGCCATGAACCTGAATCCGAAAGCTAAAATGTGCCCCGGAAAGGAAATTGAGAAACGGATTGTTCGCGAAGCCTTTGCCGATATGTTACCGGAAAGTGTGGCGTGGAGACAAAAAGAACAGTTCAGTGACGGTGTGGGATATTCATGGATCGATACTTTGAGAGAAATCACAGCAGCTGCCGTAAGCGATGAGCAAATGGAACATGCTGCCGAACGCTTCCCCATCCATACTCCGCAAAACAAGGAAGAATACTATTATCGTAGTATCTTTGAAGAGCATTTCCCCAGTGAAAGTGCAGCACGCACCGTACCGAGTGTTCCCAGTGTGGCCTGTTCCACAGCAGAAGCGCTGGCGTGGGATATTGCTTTCAGGAATCTGAATGAGCCTAGCGGACGTGCGGTGAGAGGAATACACGAAGAGGCCTATACTTAACTGATAAAAATAACGGAAAGAGCAGATTCTGTTATTCTTTTGTAGCATTTCTATTTTAAAATCCCAAGGATTAACGCAGATTAGCATATTATTGTCTGATTTGCGTTTTCTTTTTTATAATTTTGAGGCCAAACCCAATTAAATCTATCAAACTTTTAAAAGACCAAACAAATGAATTTAAAAAAAATGATGATGGCATCTGCCCTTCTAATGGTTGCTTGCTGTATGCAGGCACAGACAAAAGTGATAGCCCACCGTGGATTCTGGAAAACTCCGGGATCATCACAAAACAGTATTTCATCACTTCTAAAAGCAGATTCCATCGGTTGTTACGGTTCAGAATTTGACGTATGGATCGCTAAGGATAACAAGTTGGTGGTCAACCATGATCCTGTATACAAGATGAGACCGATGGAGTATTCCAAAGGTGACGCACTGACCGGACTTAAATTATCCAACGGAGAAAACTTGCCCAGCCTGGAACAGTATCTGGAAGCTGGAAAAAACTGTAATACCCGGCTGATTCTTGAACTAAAAGCACATAGCAATAAGAAACGCGAAACCAAAGCCGTACAAGGCATCCTTGCCATGGTGAAGAAAATGGGACTGAAAAACCGCATGGAATATATCACGTTCTCCCTGCATGCCATGAAAGAGTTTATCCGCCTGGCTCCTGCCGGTACTCCGGTATTTTACCTTAACGGAGAACTGTCTCCCAAAGAATTAAAGGAACTCGGTGCTGCCGGTCTTGATTATCACATGGGAGTGATTAAGAAACACCCCGAATGGATCAAAGAAGCTCATGAACTCGGCTTGAAAGTAAATGTGTGGACTGTGGACGAAGTGGAAGATATGAAATCGCTGATTGAACAGAAAGTAGATTTCATTACCACCAACGAACCAGTCATCTTACAAGAAGAACTGAAAAAACATCAATAAGACAAAATCATTACAAAGTAAACTATTTAACATCCGTCTTTAAAGAAACGGGTGGTTGTACTAAATCCCGCATACAGATAGCAAACTTTAGCTATTACGTATGCGGGATTTAGTACAACGAGCTGTTTCTTTAAAAGGAAAAATGAGCTTTCATAACAAACTAAATACCAACATATTAAGAGCACTCATTTTTTTCATTTGAAAAGGAAAAGGTCATTTCCATATATGCCAATAAAAGATTACAAACGATTTACTGGAAATCATCTAATACCTCTTTCAACTCTCCTACCGTAAGCTCTCCTACCTGTCTCCATAATTCATGTCCCTTATGCAATAAAAGAAAGGCGGGCACTGTTTCTACATTATGCGCATCGGCTATTGTTCTATTTTCTTCAGCATTCACTCTTATCAATTCTACAGTTCTCTTTTCGTAAGTCCGAAGCACAGGACCTATCCACTCATAATGAGGTGACCAGTCGGCATAAAATACTACCAACACCAAATGGTTGGTCTTAACTGCTGTTTCTAATTGTTTCTCTATATTCATATCTCTACGTTTTTATATTAATGATAGTGCTAAAACAATGAATACAGAAAAAGGTTCTTCAAAACACACCGCGAACAATATGATAGAGAAATAAGGATTTTCACTTTCATATCGTCAAAAGAAAAAGAATATATTTCTTGTTTTTATAACTGGTTTTATGGATTATCAGGACTAAATATTCTTCATATATTATGAAAGAATATACAAAGCAATTCGTTCAAATAACAGTTTATTAATATATGAATATATATAATTCCAAATTATAACTAAACATAGCCGTATGAAAGGCAATTATAAGTTCACAGAAAATTAATAGAGATTAGACATACTTTTCAATAAAATATAAAGCAAAAAGTCATACCTTTGCATTGTAATAAAACAAAAGGTTACAACAACCAATAAATATCAGTCAAAATGACAACAAAGATTAAGTTCACAAAAATGCATGGAGCGGGAAATGACTACATATATGTAGACACAACCCAATATCCGATAGCCGACCCTGCAAAGAAGGCAATCGAATGGAGCAAGTTTCATACAGGAATCGGAAGTGATGGACTTATATTGATTGGTGTCTCTGATAAAGCGGATTTCAGCATGCGTATTTTCAATGCGGACGGTTCGGAAGCTATGATGTGTGGCAACGGAAGCCGTTGTGTAGGCAAATATGTATATGAATACGGCCTGACTGACAAAACAGAAATTACGCTGGATACACGATCAGGAATAAAAATTCTGAAACTGCATGTAGAGGGAAAAACAGTCAGTGCAGTCACCGTAGATATGGGTAGCCCATTGGAAACAGAAGAGATTCAGTGGGGAGGAGAGTATCTTTTCCGGTCAACCAAAGTATCAATGGGTAATCCGCATCTCGTCACATTTGTTGAAGACATCACCCGGATTAATTTACCGGAAATCGGTCCTGAACTGGAGAATCATCCTCTTTTTCCCGATAGAACTAATGTGGAGTTTGCACAGATTGTCAGCAAAGACACAATACGGATGAGAGTGTGGGAAAGAGGATCGGGAATCACTCAAGCTTGTGGAACAGGTGCTTGTGCCACAGCAGTAGCCGCCTTCATCAACGGACTTACAGGAAGAAAAAGCGATATAATCATGGATGGAGGGACAGTCACCATTGAATGGGATGAAATCTCCGGGCATATATTAATGACCGGACCGGCAACCAAAGTTTTCGATGGGGAGATTGAGGATAAGTATTAAAAAAGTATTAAGTATCAGGTATTGAGTATTAGATTTTGCAGAACTTAAAACAATAACAAGATGGCATTAGTAAACGAACATTTTTTGAAGTTACCGGGAAGCTATTTATTCTCGGACATAGCGAAAAAGGTAAATACCTTCAAGATAACACATCCTAAACAGGATATTATCCGGTTGGGTATCGGTGATGTCACCCAAGCGCTTCCGAAAGCATGTATCGAAGCCATGCACAAAGCGGTAGAAGAGCTGTCCAGCAAAGATACATTCCGCGGATATGGTCCTGAACAGGGATATGATTTTCTGATTGAAGCAATTATAAAAAATGACTTTATTCCACGTGGAATTCACTTCTCGGCATCCGAGATATTTGTCAGTGACGGTGCCAAAAGCGATACCGGAAATATAGGCGATATTCTTCGCCATGACAATAGCGTAGGTGTTACAGATCCCATCTATCCGGTTTATATAGACAGCAATGTCATGTGCGGACGCGCCGGAGTGTTGGAAGAAGAGACGGGCAAATGGAGTAATGTTACTTATATGCCTTGCACAAGTGAGAACAACTTTATTCCGGAAATTCCGGACAAACGGATAGACATTGTTTATCTCTGCTATCCGAACAACCCGACAGGAACGACCTTGACCAAACCGGAACTGAAGAAATGGGTGGACTATGCATTGGCAAACGATACATTGATTCTGTTCGATGCCGCTTATGAAGCATATATCCAGGACGAGAATGTCCCCCACTCTATCTATGAGATTAAGGGAGCTAAAAGGTGCGCGATTGAATTCCGTAGTTTTTCAAAAACGGCAGGATTTACCGGAGTACGCTGCGGATATACCGTAGTTCCGAAAGAGCTTACTGCCGCCACATTGGAAGGAGACCGCATCCCACTCAACAGATTGTGGAACCGCCGCCAGTGCACCAAGTTCAACGGTACTTCTTACATTACTCAACGGGCAGCAGAAGCCGTTTACAGTGCAGAAGGCAAAGCACAGATTAAAGAAACAATCGGCTATTATATGACCAACGCCAAAATTATGAAAGAGGGATTGGAAGCCACAGGACTGAAAGTGTATGGAGGAGTCAACGCTCCCTACTTGTGGGTGAAAACTCCGAACGGGCTTTCGTCATGGCGATTCTTCGAACAGATGTTATATGAAGCCAATGTAGTCGGTACCCCCGGTGTAGGCTTCGGACCAAGCGGTGAAGGATATATCCGGCTAACTGCATTTGGTGAACGCAACGACTGTATCGAAGCGATGAGAAGAATAAAAAACTGGCTATAAGATAGTATTTCGCGCGCTACTATATACATGGACCGTA
>OGFA01000247.1_pt1 | contig 15972 bp, 15 predicted proteins | sample 1570881 | NCBI WGS metagenome assembly OGFA01 (sample SAMEA2582054, study PRJEB24529) | metagenome | biome: Human gut stool | place: China | collected 2011
TTATATTCATCCAGCAGGGAAAGCAGTGTTTCCGTCTTATTGTTCATGCTCATTTCAGCGTCTCCCAGTCGTTTAATATTTCCTTCATAAGCACATTTGCTTCTTCATGAAGTTTTGCCAGTTCCGCATGGATTTCATTCATACGTTCGTGAAAATCCACACCGTCGTCTTCTGCTTCCGGAACACCAACGTAGGCACCCGGTGTGAGCGAATAGTTCTTTTCCTCGATTTCGTCCAAAGTGGCAATCTTACAGAGCCCGGCAATGTCGTTATACTTGCCTTTACCGAATTTTCCGGTCAGCCATTCGTGTTCTTCTATAATCGTCAGAATTTCCTCAAGCACTTTGCAGAATTTATCTCCTGCCAGCCTCATGGATTTCAGTTCACGCTTTTTCAGCCTTTCTTCCGCCAACTTGACGCAACTCTTGGTTTGCTCTATCTGTCCATTCAAGTTCTTGGATAATTCATCATAATTGTTCCACGGACTGCTAAGCCATGCCAATGAACTGTTGAACTGATTGGCAGTCTCGTCATCAAGGAAAGACACAAATGAAAGTGCTTCTTCCGAAATAGAATTTACCGCCTCGCTTATATCATGATTATATTTTTCCAATAATGCCTGATATTTATCTGTTTCTCCACGGTAAAGATGGACGATTGCCTGCAAATTGAGCAGCTGCCATTCAGTCCATTCGTTCAGAGTGCGGTCAACAACTGTATAATATTTACGGGCATCTATAAAAAGCACCTTATCGCGGTTTTCTTCCCGTTTAGCCTTATCGAAAAACCACAGTGAACAAGGCAAAGACAATGTGTAGAAAAAGTTGTTCCCTACGCTGACCATTACATCCACATGTCCGGTCTTTACCAACTGCTCCCTGATGTCGCGGTCCTTGTTGGAACTGTCGGTAGCTGAACTTGCCATGACAAAGCCGGCACGTCCACGCTCATTAAGATAAGCGTAAAAATAATTAATCCAAAGATAATTGGCATTGCCCACCTCCTTTGTTTTGGCATTGACACCAGGCAGTCCGAAAGGAAGGCGTCCCGCACTGAAAGCCGACTCCGATTTTACCTTATCCACATTGAAAGGAGGATTAGCTATCACATAATCGCATTTGCCTGCGAGATTGAACGCATCATGATAGAACGAATTGGCTTCATCGCCAGACACAATACGTCCGTTAAGACCATGAACAGCCATATTCATCAAACAGAGCTGGGCGTTGTATTCCACTTTTTCCTGACCAAAGAATGTCATCTGCGTATTGGCGTTCATTCCTGCCGCATTTACGAAATCACCGGTCTGAACAAACATACCGCCCGAACCGCATGCAGGGTCGAGCATCACGCCTTGTTCCGGCTCCAGCACATTGACCAGCATTTTTACCAAAGACTTTGGAGTAAAGAAAACTCCATCGTCACTGGCTACAGCTTTCGCAAATTTTGAAAGAAAATATTCATATATTCGACCTATTATGTCGCCACCTATTTCATCAATTGTCTTATTATTGAAAATGCGCAGCAATTCACGGAGCAAATCATCGTCTTGGGCAATACAACTGTAAGCTGTTCGCTTTGCTCTTCCACCAATTGCATGGCGTTGTTTACGGCTTCACCCAATGAATTCACCGGCTGACCGTCTTTGTTTCTCAGTCCGGCAGAAGTGATATTGTCCGGCAAATTGACAAGAAAATCAAACTGAGCTTCCCGAGGAAGATAAAGTGCGCTTTTTGCTTCAAAATCGCTTGGCTCAACAGGCATTACTCTTCCTCCGCGCGAAGGACGATCTTTCAATATCTCTGCTTCCACCAATTTATATCTGCTATAAGCATAACGGAGAAACAGCAAAGCCAAAACCGGCATGCAATACTGGTTACTTGTCAGTTTGCTGCCTTGTCTCAACAGATCAGCCGATTCCCAAAGTTCTGCTTCAAGTTTTCGTATATTTATCATATATAATTTACTTTTTAATGCTGTTCCTTTTCCTTTCTCAATTCACTTAACACCTTACCATTATAACTGAAATATTTAGGACCTTGATATGCTCCCGATGTATTCTGCTTTTCTTCTGGCAAGAAATTAGCTGTAAATGCAGAGAGGCTATACAGACGGCCATCATACTCAATTTTATCATCACTGGCAATTCTGACAGGCATTCGAAGTGGATCAAAAACAATCGTATCCCCTACATTCAAGCCAATCATATGAAACTTAAACGGAGGCTTTTGGGTCTTGCGTTGTTTTTCTTTAGATTCAGCCTCTATCTTCTTATCTTCATCTTTACTTTTGCTGACAACAGGCTTCCCATCAACATACACATATAGCTCGGCGTCATCTAGCAAATCTGCAATATCACGCATAATATCCAAAGCGACAGATGGAGCTATATTGAAAAACTCACGATTCTGTCTTATACGCAAATCTGTCAGACGATCAATCTGTTTATGTATCTGTCTCTCAACTTTAGCATATTTGGTTGTTTTGAGAGTTGCATAAATCTCAAAAGGTAAAGGCACAGCAGTATTATCAAGTTCTTTACTTCTGACATCTACAGGACGTGAACTTTTACCAATCTTGACCCAATCTTCTCTAAAACTTGGGTTTGTCAATATATATACATAACCTGTTTCATTTTCCATAATTACTCGGTTCTTAATAAATCATCAACCTTTACATCCAAGCACTTAGCTATCTGAATCAACATTTCCACATTAGGCTGTGAAGTATTTGTCACCCATTTTGAAACAATTGCAGGATCTTTTCCTAACTGTTCAGAAAGCCATTTATTAGTTTTACCTTTTTCGGCAAGAATAACTTTTATACGATTCAAAAGTTTACGTTCCATAACTATTACATTACTGTCACAAATATACTATTATATTTAAACATATAATAAATTATTGATGGTATAATTCAAAAAAATGATAGAATTGACATTTTCTTGAATTATGATAAACTTTATATATTGCGTTAAGAGTGGAAAATGCCTTGACTTTACTACCGTATTCATATATACGTCTATTAAAGTAAAGTCAAATAAAGGGAAAAGAGAGAATAGTTTTATTTTTCCCTTTGTTCAGTAAAACAATATTTGCGAAACTCTCTTGCATTTAGTTGACATACTTGGCGAAAAACTCACGTATTATTTGTACCTTTGTAAGTAGATAGAAAATTGGTGAACTTCAGTTGGGAAAAACTAAATTTTCTGTGGTTCTAATTAAAAGGCGGAAGGAAGTATAGAATTAATAGATTCAGCTTCAAAAACAACCCATTATGGCCTCAAAAATACTTTTCTACCGTTTAAAATATAAGTTTTTGATTATCAATTATATCTACATGTTGCATCGGAAAATCAAATTGTACAAACCAGTAATCGTAAAGCTGTTTTGCCATCGCCTCTAAATTCTGATTTAGCAGTCTCTTATATTATATATAAGAACAAAATTATCAGAATTATGAAAGAAAACATCATTCAGGCGATAGTTGCGGAAATGCAGCGTGACTTAGATTGCCGACAAATGGCACGGCTTAAAGCTGTGCTTACATCAGAACTGCATAATGTAGAAATCATTGAAAAGAGCGATTGCGCCACACAGCAAACGCAAGAGAATGAGCATCTTCTTAACTCCTTTATATCAGCCAAAAAGATAGAGGGATGTTCAGATAAGACATTAACTTACTACCGTAATACCATTGAACGGTTGTTAGTCACGCTTTCATTGGCAATTTGTCACATTACGACAACAGATATTCGTACTTATCTATCCAATTATCAAGAAGAACACCAATCGAGCAAAGTGACCATTGACAATATGCGACGCATCTTTTCCAGCTTCTTTGCATGGTTGGAAGATGAAGATTATATCGCCAAAAGCCCGGTCAGACGTATTCACAAAGTAAAGACTGATTCACTTGTAAAGGAGGTACTTTCTGACGAACAATTAGAGCAACTTCGTGATTGTTGCAACAACAAGAGAGACCTTGCTATTATAGACATTCTTGCATCCACAGGCATCCGTGTGGGTGAGTTAGTCAAACTGAACCGTGAGGACATAGATTTTCATGAGCGACAATGTGTGGTATTCGGCAAAGGCAACAAAGAGCGTGTAGTTTACTTCAACGCCCGTACAAAACTACATTTGCAACAATATCTTAATGAGCGAACAGATGATAATCCAGCTTTATTTGTTTCCCTCAATTCGCCACATTCACGACTGACTATCAGCGGTGTAGAAGTTAGAATCCGAAAGTTAGGCCAATCCCTTTCTATGCCCAAAGTTCATCCTCACAAGTTCCGTCGAACCCTTGCAACTATGGCTATCGACAAAGGTATGCCTATCGAACAGGTACAGCGATTACTTGGTCATGTACGCATTGACACAACACTGCACTATGCCATTGTGAATCAAAACAATGTAAAGTTGGCGCATAAGAAATATTTGGGATAACTGAACCACAAGAATCTGCCTAAAAATGTGTAACTTTGCATCTAAATTTGGATGCAAATGAGAAAATATAAATTGGGAGACATTGCCACTGTTGAAATCAGTGGAGTAGATAAGAAAATCAAAGACGGAGAAAAAGAGATTCGTCTTTGCAACTTTGTTGATGTATATTACAACTGGGCTATTACCACAGCTCAGCATGATAGTTTTATGCTTGCTACCGCCCGTCCTAATGAGATTTCTAAGTTCAAATTGAAGAAAGGGCAAGTTGCATTAACCAAGGATAGTGAAACTCGTGATGACATAGGCATTCCTACTTATATTGCAGATGATTTTGATGATGCCATATTGGGCTATCATTGCGCTCTGGTTACTCCAAATAAGGATATTTTAGATGGACGTTATCTGAACGCTCTTCTGCATACAGACTATGCAAAGAAATATTTCGCTTACAATGCCTCTGGAAGCGGACAACGTTATGCGTTATCCGTAGAAGCACTCAATTCTTTTCCTGTTCCAATAATCCCATTGCATGAACAGAAACAAATTGGCGAAATATTCTCTGCATTAGATAAAAAGATTGAGCTTAATAAGCGGATAAATCAGAATTTACCGATGCCTGACCGTTCATCAAGAGTGGAAGAAGTTCGTCTCGCTGCTTAATCAAAGCGTTGATTTCTTCAATACATAGTTTGCGTTTCTCCCATAATGGAGATATGATACTTTCATATTTCTCAATCAAAATTGAATTAGGTAATACCATATTATACTCACAGAGGTTTTCTTGACTGATTTTTTTCTGAATAGAACCAGTTTCTATCTGCTTTGCAGGAATGCTCCTAAGCATTTGATAGGTAAACATTAAATATTGTTCGTTTTTGGGAAGAATTATATGTGCGTGATTGTTCACCCAATTCTTACCCCATATATATTGTACGATAGGGAATCCTTTTGAATCAGAAGTTGAACCATCTTCTGCCAACAGAATATAATCTCCATCAAAGATATATTCATTTACATAGTCGATAATACCTGTTGCACCATAGTACGGATAGTTGCCTTTTCTTTCCTCTCTATCTTTACTTGATAAAGGAATGCGTTTTGAATCAAAAAGATTGATAAAATCTTTTAGCTTGCAATTGTCCCATTCATTTGGTATCTTACGTTTCAACTTTTCATTCCAAACCATTTCACCACCGCTCGACTTGTATGGTTTGCCCTCCTCATTCGGAAAGTCAAATTGCACAAACCAGTAATCGTAAAGCTGTTTTGCCATCGCCTCTAAATTCTGATTTATCAGACGATTAAGCTCTATTTTGCGGTCAAGTTTTAAAAGAAAGGTTGAATTTTTCAAACAATTTTCATACAAGGCAGGAGCGTAGAATTCATAATTTATGACCTGAGTTGGAGATACATTTTTTATCGTTGATTGTCCTGCTATACGTTCCAAGTATGATGTGAATTCTTTAGCTTTTACTACAGTTAAAATGAACGGAACATCTTTGGCATCTTTAAGGTTTAGGAAACAGGCACTCTTTCCTAAACTTATTTTTTCTCCATTATATATGGCATATCTACCTAACGTGCCATTGATGGAGACCAAAATAGTTTTCCCTTTAACAATAAGCCTTTTTATTTTTTGATATTCCGTTTCTGTGATTCTTAATGTATTGTCCGTTATAACAATCTTACCAGTTTCTAAATTATTGCCATTTATAAAATAATACTCTCCACTTTCGTTATATTCTGGCGTTCCATGTATTCCATCACCATAGCTTTGAACGAATTCTCCTAATTTATATTTTTTCAATTCCATTACCGTTTTTGTTAAAGTCCTCACTCAAAAGTCTCTTCTTAATTGCTCCCCAAATTGGGGTGTATATACAATTGGTTATAACGCCGACTTTTGTAATCGCTCAGCAAGTTGCTGAGTAATTATAAATTCTCGTCATTTGTCGGAAATCTGCTATTTATCACCCAGCATATTCCTAACCTGTTTATCAAAGTCAGAATCAATCCGTTGGGTTTTATTGAAAATATCGTATTCACTTTCAGCCTTTGCCTTGGCTTGTACCGCTGAAATGCGACCTTTATCAGGCAATATCTGATATTTGCGGAAAGCCAGGAACTCGTTGACACTGGCAGCAAACTGCTCCATGTTAAATGTATTTTCACGTTCTATGAGGTCTTCAATATAATCAAAATATCCCGTTACTGCACGTTCCAACCGACGGATTTCATTTTCCTGCAAATAGTTCTTGGCTATTGACACATCCGATTTCAAGATGCGCCCACCAGGTGCATTCTTCCATGTAGTCAGTCCCATGTGTTCCTGAGTATGGTCTGCCTTAGAGTAGATGATTTCAGCAGCCGTCCGTCCTGTTATGGCATAATGGAAGCGGTTCTGTATCATGGCATAGAAATCATGTGTGGTAGGCGAGTTCTTGTCATAGTCCGTACTGCATTCAGCATATATATCGGTAATCTGTTGCCAAATACGCCGTTCACTGGCACGGATAGAGCGTACTCTTTCAAGCAATTCACGGAAATAGTCTTTTCCGAATACCGCGGTTCCCTGTTTTAAGCGTTCATCGTCAAGCACAAATCCTTTTTTAATATACTCATTGAGAATCTTGGTAGCCCATTGACGGAATTTGGTTGCTTTGGGAGAAGAAACACGGTAGCCTACTGCAATAATCATATCAAGATTATAGAAATCTACCAACTCTTCAACCTCACCTCTTATACCTCGATTTACGACAGTTGCAATTTTTGCAACTGTCGTGTCTTGCTGTAGCTCTTCCTCTTTAAATATATTGGCTATGTGGCGGCTAATACCTGATTTGTCAATACCAAAAAGCTCTGCCATAGCCTTTTGCGTACACCAAATGGTTTCGTCTTTTATAACCACCTGTACTCTTCCCTCTTTATCGGGAAGATTGTATAACAAAAACTGTATTTCGTTACTCATTGCTTCCTACATTTTCGTTGAACTGCAAAGCATCCAACTGCTTCATAATTTCCTCTTCCAACCGATGGCTTTCTTTAAATTGCTCGGAGAGTGTTTGTTTATAATTTGCCATACGGTTGTTAAACTCTTCTTCCGTTATATCTACATAATCTATCTTGATGTCGAAATATTGTCCGGCAGAAAGAGAATAGCCTTTTTCCTTTATCTCATCGTAGGTAACAGCCACAGAAAAATCTTCCACTACCTCCTTGCGCTGGAATGTGCCGACAATCTTTTCTATCTCGTCATCGTTCAGACGCACCTTCTTCAGTCCGTTGGCATCTTTATATTCCTCGCCCAATTTACTGGCATCTATCAAGATTACTTTGTCAGCGGTTACAGACTTATCAAAGAACAACACACTGACATTCGTACCTGTATTAGCAAACACGTTGCTTGGCATGGAAACACAGCCGAATACCACTTTGTCATCTACTATCTTATGAAGAATCTTGTTCTCAATACCACTTTTAGCCGTGATAAAACCTGTCGGAATGACAATCGCACCCTTGCCTGTCTTTTTCAGCGAATTGATAACGTGCTGAATAAAACAGGTGTATATCGCCATTGACTCTTTCTTTTTGGCGGGTACATTTGGGACTCCAGCCCAAAAACGGGCTGGCATGGCGGCTATCTTCTCGCGAGTGTCCGAGAAGTCCATCTTGAAAGGAGGATTGCTCACCACGAAATCAAACTGGCGCAACTGCTGCCCGTCATCGCTTTTATGATAAGGGCTTACAAGCGTGTCGCCTTGAATAGCATTATCAAGCGAAGACACAAGTCCGTTAAGCAGCAGATTAAGTTTCAACATTTTGTTGCTTCGCTGGGAAATATCTTGCGAAAAGATGGTACAGCGTTCTTCTCCTATTTGATGACTAAGTGCCATCAGAAGCGTACCTGTTCCTGCCGAGGGGTCATAACATTCCATGCTATGCAAATCAGCATTATCCCCCACTAACAGACGAGCCATAATCGTTGCTATGGCATGAGGCGTATAATACTCCGCATATTTTCCACCTCCAGCGGTATTATAGTCCTTAATCAAATACTCAAAGATGCTGGAGAAGAAATCGTAATTCTGTGCAAACGCTTCTTCAAAGGAGAAATTCACGAGTTTATCCACCAGAGCACGGGCGAATGGCGCACGTTGTGCCGAATCGGTCACAAACGGTGTCAATGCCTCGAACAATGGAATCTTCATGTTGGCTGTGGTCTGTGTGGAAAATATATCCGCATTTTGTTCCGCTATATCTGTCATAGTGGAATCGAAGATAGTATCAAAATCCCCTTTTCCCTGTTGATTCCAAAGATTGGCTATCAGATGATAAGGTTCAAGCATCGGAACATCTGGAGAGATGGCACTCTGAATAAGCATACGTTCATCATCAGAAAGATTCTCGTATGCCGTTTCCCATTTTACATCCCCGGTCAGTTTCTTTGCTATTTCACTTTTCGCATTTTTTAATTCATAACCGAATTTGTCATTCAGGAATTTATAGAGAAATACCTGAGTGATAATCTTATATTCGTTACCATCGTTTCCCATACCGTATGATTGGCAGGTAGCTTTAAGTCCATCGATGAGCCTTAATGTTTTTTCTTTAATATCTGACATAATCTTTATGCAATGCCGTAAGTGGCGTTATATTGGTTGATATACTGTTGTGAAATGCGTGTCTGAATAAATTTGTAATCCTCCATTTCGGGCTTTATTTGTGGAAAATGGAACAGACATCCATTGATAAGAGCCATCACCGTGCGTCCGAAATAAGCATCCTTTTTCAGAATGTCGTTACGGTCATACACTTTGGCATCCACATCCTCTTTTATAATATTGAGAATGGCAGCAATCTCTTCGTCAAGGAAAGAGAACATAGGCTTCTGTCCCTTATCTTCCCTCTGCTTATTCACTTCACGAATACGCTTGTGTACACGAGCAAATTTTTCATCGCCCTTGTACTTTTTCAACAAGACATTATTGCGTTTTTGTAAGTCTTGCAGACGACCGATGATTTCATCCAAAGCCTGTGTTTCTTCGTTGAACTTGGCTATCGTGTCAATCACAAAACCGTGTTCCTTGAAGCGTTCCATAAAGGCTTCACGCAACGAGATAAACTCCGGATCGTCTTGGTCGAAGTTTTGGGTAAATGAAGAAATGGTACGTTGCCATTTCTCTTTCAATTCCACACCACCGGATATAAGGCGCATTTCCTCTTGTCCTATTTTGGAGAAAGTGAACTCTATATCCATCATTGCCTCATTGATTAGAGTTTTCGTTTCCTCATTTGTATTGAAAGCCTCTTTCTGATTGATGATACTTATCCTCCTCTGTACCTCAGAGAGTAGTTGCGGCAACTTGGTGATTTCGAGTTTGGCAAATTGCTCTTTCATTTCATCATCACCGAATGTACGCACGATGTTCGCCATGTTCTTGGCTGATTCCAATGCCTGTTTGAGGTCGAGCAGCACAGCCTTATCCTCTTCGGTGGAGATTTCAGAAGAAAATTCTTCCGCATTATCGTATGTGTAATTGAAAAGCGTTTGCCGAACTTTCTTCATCTGATTCAATATCTCTTCCTTGTCCTCAATGACTTGGGTAAAGGTGTCGGTAGCAGCAGATTCGCCAGTCTCGTCCACGTCATTAAAGCGGTTTAATTCTTGCAAATATGCTTCGTTGGTTTCCTTGAAGTTGCGCTTGATGTCGGCAAAGTCAATGACAAAACCGTAACGCATACCGGGATAAGGACGGTTTACACGTGTTATGGCTTGAAGCAGATTGTGGTCTTTCAGTTTGCGCCCGAAATACAGGCGTTTCAAGCGTGGCGCATCAAAACCAGTCAAAAGCATATTAAAGACAATGAGAATATCCACTGTCATATTTTTCTTGAAGTCTTTGACTATCTGCTTACGAGTTTCCTTGTCATCCGTATCGTGAAGAATGATTCCGGCTTTCAGCGGTCTGTATTTTGATTTGTAATCCACTTCCGGTTCACCCACTACATACGAACCATCGGAAAGTTTTATCTTGATGGGCTTCGGCTGATACTTCTGCCATTCTTCTTGGAATACATCATAAAGCCGCCTTGCCTGTTCGCTGGTTTCACAAATGACCATACCGCCTAAAGTATCATCTCCTTGTATCTTGCGAAACTCTTTTAAGTCCGTCATAATGTAACGGGCTAACTCGTTTACATAACTTGGATGCTCTATGATTTCCGACTTACGAATGTCTTTCTTTTGCACAAGGGTTTCCAGTTTATCGTACACATCAGACAAACGCTCTTTATAGGAGGTTTCTATATCTTCACGTATGATTTTCAGCGTGTAGCCATCCGCAATGGATTTATCGTAATAATAGGTATGCAAATAGTTTCCGAACACCTTGCAACTGGCACGTTCCTCCTTTAACAGCGGTGTACCTGTAAGTGCGATTTTGACCGCATCGGTGTCGGCATCAAAGAGATTGGCAAGAAAGCAACCACCGGGTTTATACCCTCGGTGTGCCTCGTCAAGAATGAAGATGCGCTGAAGATTGGTTGCATAATCACTGATGCGTACTTTTTCTTTATCCTCGGCAAAGCGTTGAATGTTCACAACCGTGATTTCTGCCTGTCCGCTTACACCTTGTTGTGCCTGATTACTGCGGAATTGCTCCATCAGTTCGGCTCTTGTATTGGCGGTAGATACAACCAATCCACGAGCTTCAAACTCTTGTGTGGCTTGTTCCAAAAGGTCAAGGCGGTCTACTATAAAATAGAATTTAGCAACCTTATTCTGTTTGGAATAGAAATCGTTAAGAATATAAGTCAGATAGTATGACAAGGCGGTTTTACCACTCCCTTGTGTATGCCATACTACGCCCGATTTTACTCCCTCTGCCAGTTTTTGACGAATAGCTAACGATGCAAACAATTGTTGGTAACGCATGATATGCTTTTGGTCGGTAGATTCTATCTTTCCATCCACTTCACGCTCCATACGGACATAGGCAATACCATATCTAATGATATACAACAACCGTTCAGGCGAACACATGGATGTTAGGATTCTGTTTGTAGGGGTGTTGAAACCAAGATTTGTCTGGTACTCAGGACTTGTATGAATGACTTGGCAATTGTAATCAGACAATATCTGTTTTTCCACCGTCTTGTCAATCTCCTCATACGGATAGTCACGATGGAACGGTGCTATTTTCTGACCGCTTAAATTTTCTTCACGGAAGCAATTGAATGGTGAGGATGAACGTGCCCCGGTACAATAAAAAGCCCCTTGTATGGGTACGATACCGCCCAACGCATCATATTCCATATTATTGCTGAATATCATCAACTGCGTAATGTTGATGAAGCGGCGAAACTTTTTATTTGGGAAGCGCTCTTTATTCATTCGTGCGCTCTCCGCCAACATACCACCATGATTGTTGGGTTTCTTCACTTCTACAAAACAAAGTGGCAATCCGTTTACGAATAAAGTAATATCAGGACGAAACTCGTCCTGTCCGTTCTTACAGGTAAATTCAGCTGTGAAATGGAACGTATTATTCCCAATGTTATCAAAGTCTATCAGCTTTACAGGCGAAACAGCTTTGAGACGGTTGTAAAAGCCTCGACCGAGGTCATCATCGTTCAGTTCCTTACGAATATCTTTCAAAACTTGAAGAAACTCTCCCTCATGTCCGGGATTCAGATTCTTAAACTGCCGTTCAAATACCTGCAAAAGAATATTCGTGTCACTGTCATAGACCGTGCCATTCTTATCTTCACTCAACTTGCCGAAGTAAGTATATCCTATTCGGGTGAGGTGAACCATTGCAGGCATCTGCACCCGTGTCGCTTCCGAAAATTGCTTCATATCACCTATCCTTTTTGTCGGTTATCAAATCCTTCAAATCGACCTGCAATATCTCTGCAATCTGTTGCAAGGTCTCCAAATTAGGTTGAATTCGATTACAAGCATAGGCATTAACCATGCTGAAACTCTTATCCAGTTGTTTAGCTAACCATGTCTGAGAGATACCTTTTTCAGATAATACAGCCTTTATTCTATTCAGTTTCATTCTTTGATACGATTTTATAGTGCAAATATAGCGAATTATATTCGATAATCGGGATCGTTTTTGTACTTTTGCATCATACGTAGCTCAAATTTGGGCATAAAACTCAAAAAGAACAAATAAGATCATGCATATATTTGACGAATACTTAAATGATGAAAACGTAGATAAACGTGAACGTGCCAAACTTTGGCGAACATCTATTGGTTTGCAGGCTGTTGATAATCTCACGGTTTCAGGCTTCCTTATTGAAATGGCACGTAAACATATAGAGGGAGAAATATCAATGGATGAAGTCAATAAAATGATAGAAGAGCATTACGCACAAAAACGACTAAGAAATGACTAAAATGCTCACATACAATATTGTTGCATTTCAGTTATTCGATATTTTCGAATGGCTAAAAGATTAGAATCATCACACTGGTGTAGTAAAAAGTTACACCGAACAAGTAATAACCCTCATAATAGTTTAGTTTATACTTCAATTGGGATGAATTTGTGCATTCATTGAGTTGACAGACTATCTGTCATCCTGAGCGCAGTCGAAGGATCTTCTCCCTTGCTCTTGCGTCGAGATGCACAAACAGATACCGAGAAAAGTATAAATATTGTAATCGTCTCCGCGATGCTACCTTTGCCATTTATGGGGGAGTAAATTTCTTATAGTCTCGTGATCTGTATTGGGATTTATATCAATGAGCTTAGTAAGCAAATCTTTAAAATACTCAAATGAGTTAATGTTGTTGAGCCTGCACGAACAAGCCAGTGAGTAGATCAGTGCAGCCCTTTTAGCCCCCTGATGACTCCCACAGAATAAGGAGTTTCTGCGGCTTAAGCTAATATATCGCATTAGTCTTTCAATCGCATTATTGTCCGGAGCATAGTCTGCACTGCGGATATAATTGCATAAAGCATCATATTCGTTTAACGTATAGTTAATCGCCTTACTTAATTCACTTTTGGGTAAAGTCGACTTTTTGTTTTTTATATTTATCAGTTCCTCTTTTAATTCTTTGAGGATAGGGGGAGCATATTTATTTCTATAGTCCAGTATCTGGCGGGCTGTCCAGTCCGGGGGAATGCGGTGTTCATTTTGGTAAAGGCGATTGATGATTCGTACGATTTTTTCTGCATCCTTGTTTCCTGTTATATTCAGGAACTTGCGTTTGCAATGTTGGAAACAGGATAGGCGGATGGCATCCGGATAGGCCTCTTTTTCTATTATCTTGTAATTTCCTAATCCGTCACTTTGTATAGCTCCCCGGTAGTCTTCCCTGAGATAACCGGTCAGGACCTTTCTGGAACGTGAACCGTTTTCGTAAAAGAAATGTACCAGTTTTAGATGATTAGCCAGTGCTGCCCAAATATATCCTTTGGCTGTGGATTTGCCGGATGGGTTGTTTGTATCACTGGTAAGAACGGTATAATAGCTCTCGTCCATACTCAGATAATTGTCCGAGAGGACAGTCTCTTTGAGAACATCTTCAACCAGGTCAAACAGACCGGCCGCCTTTTTAATCAGTCCATGAGCCGTGGCTTTATTCATCTCAAAGCCATGCTCTGCGAAGAGTTTGATGATACGTTCGACTGGCATGGAGTAGATATAGCGCAACTGCAGGATACCGGCGATGAAGGATGCATCATAATTAGAGTTCAACAAGGGGACAGCTGGCAGACTTCCGGCATAAACTGTGCCTTTACAGGCATAATAGTGCTGGTGATAGATATGCTTGATAAAACGGGGAGGAATAAATTCGTAGCGGATGCAATCTGTCGTACGTATTTTTTTGCCTTCTTCCACTTTGAACTCTGCTGCATCCGGATAGATATCATGATGGCAGGTTTCCAGATTAAAATATTCTTTGCGTCTGGCTCCGTTGTTCCCTCTTTCTTTCAGATTGGGTTTTACTTTGGCTATGATTGTCGTTCCTTTATCAGGGACAGAGACCTGTTCGGATTTCTTGCCCGATACCATCTTTCCCAATATGCGGACTTTACTTTGCTGGCCTTCAAGGGATGCATTCTTTTCCAACAGGGCTTTCTCCAACGAGAGGATGGAACTGTTTAAGGATTTGACTTCCGCAGTCAGGATATTGAGCTGTTCATTCTGATCTGCGATCACTTTCAACAACTCCTCTTCCCGCTGCGCAGCCAATTTCAACTGGTCTTCCAATAAGAGGGCAATCCGCTTGTAATCCATGCCTTAAAGATACGGATAGTTCTTCCGGCGGCAAAATATTTATGCTTTTATTTATAAAGCGGCGCCCTACAAATCAATAGACCGGACTACAAACGAAGGCGTTTCCTGTACTTCACTGAATTCAGAGAGATGCCTGACATGATCATCATGAACGTTTTCCATTCGATCTTATTCCAGTCCTCACGGGGATTAAAACGGGGGAGTTCAAAGGTCCCGTCCTCTAAACGCTTCTGATATAAAATAAATCCGTCTTCCTGCCAGCGCAACAGTTTGATCATGTCCCGTTTTTTACCACAGAACAAATAGACATCTCCGCTGAGTGGGTTTCCTGTCTTTGTATTACGAACCAGTTCGGATAAAATCTCTATTCCACACCCCATATTGATATAGTAAGGGTAAAGATAATAATGCAGGGATTCGTTCAGACTAAACATTTGGATTGCCTGTTACTTGGGTGTATAATTCAAAAAGCTTCATTAAGGCCGAAGGGGTGGTCTCGCGGATACTAATGGATACACCGTCAGGGAAAGAGAGGATCGCACCTTTGATATATTGGTCCAAAGGAATATTGCGTGAGGATATGCAGGAGTTCTTGATCGGAAAGCTTTGCCCTGACACTTCTATAAGTGAACTTTTCAAGTTACTGTCATTACCGTTTTTCTTAAATAAAAATCCGCTAACCGCCACTCTGTTTCGAGTAAAAAGATCGTTACTTAGGATGCTCGTAGTTTCTTAAGAGTTGATTTGTCAGAGGATTGCTCCATCGAATTGAATGTCTTTTTCCGGAAAGGAGAAAGGCCTCGGATTAATGGTTTTGTTCATTATAACACTAAAACTAAATTAAGGTTACCAACAAATCTGTTGTAACGAAGAAGATGGCCCATCAGTACATAACTTACCTTTTTCATCGAAGAATAATCGATCCATACAGACCACTCTATCCCAATTCGGTTTTTGGCAATGCACATCAGCATGGCGATGATAAACAATATACAGATCACCATTCGGAGCCTCTACTATCGAATTGTGTCCCGGTGCAGAAACCCCTTTAGGAAGATCCGTAGTCAAAAGAGGATTATCCTCCCTCTTTACCCAAGGCCCCAGTGGACTATCCGCATAAGAAACCCCTACTCCATAAAACTCATAGCCGGTATCATTGGCGGAATAAGTCATATAATACTTTCCATTCTTTTTAAACACATAAGCACCTTCATTGCATCGGTTCCTATCCCAGTTAACCTTTTCCCATGTTTGCGAA
>OGFA01000277.1_pt1 | contig 14509 bp, 7 predicted proteins | sample 1570881 | NCBI WGS metagenome assembly OGFA01 (sample SAMEA2582054, study PRJEB24529) | metagenome | biome: Human gut stool | place: China | collected 2011
CAGTGGAGCGGTTTCCGAGTAGCTGATCCTGCCGTCATCGGCCATTACACCCGGTTGCTGGACCAGTTGAAAATCCCGTATGCCTGGCAAGTCGAAGGACGTACGCTGGCAGGAAGCCGGATCAATCCTTCTTTGGAAACATTGGCTACCCCGATGTTCCGTGGCAAGCAGGCGCATGAGAATGACGGCGGCTACTATTACTGGCAGCATTTCCAGTATCAGGGAGTCTTCTCCGATATGGCGGCACGCAACCGCCCTTATGGCGGAATCTTTGCCAAACATCGTCCGATTTATACCGACCACGGCGTCTTTATCCATTATGATCCGGAAGGGGTGACGGACATGGCCGACGGCGCCCGCAAGCTCGTTGCCAACTTCCGCTATTCCAAAGGTCCGAGCACGCGCCATACGGGACCGTCCACGCTGTTCCGCTATCTGTATCAAGCCGGTTACGACTGGCTGGGAGCCGAACAGATGTACGGGCCGGAAGAAATCATACTCTCTTCCCTGCGTGGTGCATCCCGCGCCTACAGCCGTCCGCTTTACGGGACGCTTCATGCCATGCAATGGGGCTCAGGGCCGTTTACTGATCCGAAACATTCTCTGCGCCTGTATATGTCGCTGGCCGTTGCTTATATGCACGGTTCTTCCCATATGAATACGGAAGAGGCCTTGTGGACGGACGAATATATGAACGACCGTTATTCCGTTTCCGGCAAGGAACATCTGTTTGCCCAGCATCAGATGCTCGATTTCGTGGAAACGCATTCCCGCCGTGGCGACTTGAGAAGCAATATTGCCGTGATCCAGGGGCGTAACGACGCCTGGAAGTCGTTCGGTCGTGGCAGCCTGTGGTCGCAGAAGGGTGATAAATGGAAGTTCAATAAGGCATGCGAGAGTTTCGATCTGCTGAATGTCTTCTATCCGGACAATATCGTGGATGGCTGCGGGCCGGAAGGTTGGTTTACTTCCACCCCTTATGGTACGGTTGACTTGCTGCCTGTCGAAGCGCCGCAAGACGTGATGGACCGATATAAGGCGATGATCTTCCTCGGATGGAACAGTTACGACGCGAATGACTTCCTGCGTATCCGCGATTTTGTATTCAAGGGCGGAACGCTTTTGCTCACGGCGGCCCATCTGAACGAAGAGTTGCAGCCCGCCCAGCCGGTCCGTTTCCCTGCCGACGATGCGGTTATCCGTGAGATGTTGGGAGAAAATTACCGGCAACTGACCACTAAGACGGAGATCGCCTGCGGTTCGGGAAAAATCATCTATTTCCCCCAGAAAGCCTATCCAGCCGAAACGATGTTGAAAGCTGATTATGTGGAAGCCATGAAAGAAATTGCTGCCAAGGCTGCCGGTGAGGAAACCTGCAAAGGCTGGATGGAGGCGGCTCCTTCAGTCGGTTTCACGGTTTGGGATCATTCGGACCGCCGTACGATCTATCTGTTGAATACCGATTGGGCGAGCGACCAAGACCAGCGTCCGGCCACCTTTATCTATAAAGGTAAAAAGTTTCCGGTTGTTGTGCGCCGTTATCATATTGAAACCATCCATTGCGCTGACGGCTTGGCTGTCATGCCGGCTTCCAATACGACGGATATCTTGTCTGTCTGCAAGAAAGAGAACGGCTGGGTGGTCAAGGTCCAGACTACCGGAAACGATGTAGTTCAATGTATGAATGCTGTCACCGGAAAGGTCGAACCGATAAAATTCGATGAACCGGGTGTACATGAAGTGTTTGTTAATGAATAATTAGATTTTTTTCTATATTTGCAAATATGGGGAATACATCTTTGGACATAGATCAATACCGGCATATTTATACGGAGTATGCCCCGATGTTGATGCGCTTTGCGGAGACGTTCGTTTCCGGTTTCTTTGTCCACGATGTATTTCTGAAGTTGTGGGACAAGCAGGTGTTCCGCCTTCCGGAGAATGACCTGAAACGGGTGCTTTATGTCTCCGTCCGGAATGCCTGCCTGGATTATCTTCGCCGCATGAATATGGAGCAGGAGATCATCGATCATCGCGCCCTTCAGTTAAAATTGGAAGAGCTTGACTTCTTTGAGGCATCCGACGAACTTTTCATGCGAAAGGATTTGCTCGATCTGCTGATGAAAAAGGTTGCCGAACTGCCTGAAAGAAGCCAGCAAATCTTCCGTATGTCCTATCTCGAAGGTCTGAAAGCGGCCGAAATAGCAGAACGTCTGGATCTCTCTGTCCGTACGGTCGAGAACCAGCTTTATCGTTCCCTCCTTTATCTGCGTAAGAACTGTTCGAATCTGTTCCTACTGATATTTCTTTTATAAAGAATTTGCGCGTTGGCTTCACCCTGTCTTGCTATACGTTGAAAATCAATGTGTAAAAGAGTGAATGCAAGCATCTGGACTGCCTTCACCTTAAAGATCTGCTTTCACTCATTGGAGTGACGAATCTGACCAAAGCCATCTTAATTCATGAGACGAAAGAATCAAAACAATTTCTTAAGTGAAAAATAAAGGAGTTATAGAAGCTTTTTAATGACCTAATATACAAAAAATTAAGGCCTGTATTATAGCTCCTTGTATTTTTGGCCTAAGTCGAAAGCCTTTTTGCCTAGTGTCAAAAGCCTTTTCGACCTTAGTCAAAAAGGTATTCGACGTAGGTCAAAAGCTCTATGACTTTATAGCCTGACGATAGAAGTATGGTAGTTGCCACTCTATGATACTTTTCGTCCCCCCGACTCATTTACTGGTTTGTCTGTTTTTTTACTTTTATAGACCACCTATAACAGGATTTTTTAATACACAGTCAACCCAAATTAGGACGAGACACACATGGTGAAGGCAATTCCCGGATTATGACGAAAAAAATTGTTTTTCTTGTGAGTATTTTTTCTTTCCCGTTCGTTGTGTATATGTAAGAACCAAGTTAACCATGTGTCGACTTTGTATCTACATCTAATAATTAAGTGAAAATGGAAAACGAACATTCGGAATTAATCATCGGGTATTTGCAAGGACGGCTGCAAGGTCGGTCTTTGGACGATTTTTATGCCTGGGTGAATGAAAGTGCAGACAACAAAAAATTGTTTTTCGAGACCAAAGCACTTTATGAAGCCTGCGCTCCTTCCCGTGGTGCTTCTGAAATACACGATAGCTGGCTTCGCCTTCTCGATAAGAGAAAGTCCCGCCAGCGTAAAAGATATTCCTTATTGACCCGCATAAGTACTTATGCGGCTGTGGCAATGTTTGCCGCAGCCATTACTTCTACTGTGTTTATCTTTTCTTCGAGGGAATATGACGACCGGATTACCAGTTATGTCGGTGGAGACGGGCTTGAAGCGGATGTTGTTGTTTTGCCGGACGGAACCCGCGTCAGTCTCGGAACCCGGACTTCTTTCTCTTATGATTCCCGTTATGGTAAGTCCGAACGTATCGTGCAACTGGAAGGGGAAGCCTATTTTGAAGTAGCCAAAGATAAAGATAAGCCATTTATTGTCAAGACCAAAGAACAATCTATCGAAGCACTCGGGACGAAGTTCAACGTTTCCGCTTATCCGACCGATTCGCTCCTGACTACGACACTGCTGGAAGGTTCTGTCCTGCTGACCACGCAGAACCTGTTACATCCTACGGTCTTAAAGCCGAACGAACAGTTTGTCTATAACAAAAGAACGCGATCAGCCCTCCTGCAACAGGTCGACGCCAACCGGTTTGTTTCGTGGACAACCGGATATTATTATTTCCCCGAACAAAGTCTTGAAGCTATTCTGTATCGGTTGAGCCATGTTTACGGCGTGCAGTTCACTGTTAAGTCGGAAGCACTGAACCGCCGGACATTTACCGGGACTTTCTATCGGGGGCAGAGTATCAAAGACATCATGGAGATTATCCATCTGTCAATCCCGGTCCGGTATAAGATCGATGATCATCGCGTGACAATATCAGAAATCTAAATAAAAACAAATTGCTAATCTTAGTAGGAAATATGAACACCAGTTAGTCTTAAACCAAAAAGAAGAGAAAATCTTGCCGGATCTTCTCTTCTAAAAGTGTGAACAATTAAACTCCCATTGCCGTGGGATCATGTTTAATCTTAAAAACATTCAAAAGTATGAATAATCAACGTATAGTTGTTTCTCTTAACCTGAAAAGAACTATAAAAATCATGAAATTAACCGTGTTAATGTTGGCTGTTTGTCTGTCAAGCGTGGTTGCTTCCACCTATGCGCAAACTGCTACTCTAAATGTTTCAGCTAAGAATGAAACTTTAGAAAAAGTGTTGAAACAGATCGAAAAGCAGTCCGAGTTCCTGTTTTTCTATAATCTGGAAGAGATCAACAAGAACGAAAAGATCTCTATCAATGAAAAGAATGCTAATATTCAGACTGTGTTGGATGCTATTGCAGCTAAAACAGGTTTGAAATACACTATCAAGGATCGTCACATTGTCCTGACTTCCGAGGCAGCTCCGGCTTCTACCGCCGCCACGCAGCAGAATCGTAAGGTGACCGGTACTGTAAGCGATGCATTCGGCCCTGTCGCCGGTGCAAACGTTATCCAGAAAGGTACGACTAACGGTACTACTACCGACATGGATGGAAACTTTTCCATCGAAGTTCCGGCTAACGCGACTTTGCAGATTTCCTTTATCGGATACCTCCCTCAGGACATTGTTGTGAAGAACCAGAATGTGATCAACGTTCTGTTGAAAGAAGATACACAGGCTTTGGAAGAAGTGGTTGTTGTCGGTTACGGTACGATGAAGAAGAAGGATATGACAGGTGCAGTTGCATCTGTCAAGATGGATGATACTCCTGTGGCAACAGTGTCTACAGTTAGTCATGCTTTGGCTGGTAAGGCTGCCGGTTTGCAGGTCAGCACGATTAGTGCCCAGCCGGGTGGACAATCAACTTTCCGTATTCGCGGTGCCGCTTCTTCTGATAAGGCGGGGAATGACCCGTTGATCATTATTGATGGTTTTCCTGTGAATTCTCCGGGTTCATTGGATAGTGGTAATCAATATTCAGGAGGTAATAAAGATAATATCCTGGCTTCTATCAATCCAAACGATATTGAATCTATTGAAGTGCTGAAAGATGCAAGTTCGACAGCTATTTATGGTGCTCGTGCCGGTAACGGTGTGATCATCGTGACGACAAAACGAGGTAAGAGCGGGGCGGCTAAGGTACAGTATTCCGGATCGGCTTCTGTACAGCAGATAGCCAAATCTTACGAGATGTTGGACGCTTCCGGTTTTATGCGGGCAACAAACGATTATACTCGTGAACAATGGATGCGTACGAACGGTGTTGGCATTTATGGAGGAAAAGAGGCGACAGACCCTTCCCTGCCGGCTTTGACATTGCCTTATACAGATGCTCAGATTGCCAATCCGGCTAATAATACGAATTGGTTTGATGAAATATCCCGTTTAGGTTTTCAGACTTCTCATAACTTATCTATAACAGGAGGTAACGATAATACGAAGTACTTGGTTTCTGGAAACTATTTTAATCAGGATGGTGTGATTAAAAATAATGGAATGACAAGATACTCTCTTCGTGCCAATTTGGACCAGAAGTTGAGCAAATATGTAAAGATGGGGATTAATTTGACGGCGACACGTAATGAATATGACAACGTGCCTTTAGGTAGTGGCCAGAATGAGAATGCAGGAATTTTGGTTTCTGCGGCTCAGTTTAATCCGGCTTTGCCCATTCGGGATGAGAATGGCAATTATTCGATGAACTCCGATGCTTCTTTCTTGCCGAATCCTGTTTCATTGCTGGACATTACAGATAAGACGACTCAAGAGCGTTTATTGGCAAATGCATTTTTTGAAGTTCGCCCGATAGATGGCTTATTGTTGAAGGCAAATTTCGGTATCGACCGTAACTATCAAAAACTGAAACAATATTTGCCAACGACAACGCTTTATGGACAACGTGAGAATGGTGCGGCCTCTATTGCGCAGGGTGATAATTCCGACTACTTGATGGAATTGACTGCTAATTATACGAAACAGGTAGGCGACCATAACTTCAACGCTTTGGTTGGTCATTCTTATCAGTTGTTTACATATGAAATGTTTTCAGGAAAAAGCAATGACTTCATTACAGACGGTTTCTTGTATAACAACTTGGGCGCGGGTAATGCAAAACGTCCGACTGTAGGATCGAGTGCGACCAAATCTCGTATGGCTTCATTCTTCGGTCGTTTGAACTATACGTTTAAAGACCGTTATCTGCTGACAGCGACATTGCGTGCCGATGGTTCTTCAAATTTTGCTTCGGGTGAACGTTGGGGATTCTTCCCTTCAGTTGCTGCCGGATGGCGGTTTACGGAAGAAGAGTTCTTGGCTCCTTTGAGAAATGTATTGTCTAATGGTAAATTACGTTTGAGCTATGGTGAAACAGGTAACTCCAACGTAGGAGATAAAGCTTATAGCTATTATAAAGTAGGTAACAATAATATCTTTGGCAATTCCATGATCAATGGTGTCTATTTGAGTCAACTCGGAAACAATGTTTTGACTTGGGAAACAGCCCGTGAATGGAACGTTGGTTTGGATTTAGGTTTCTTGGATGGACGTGTCAATGTAACTGCTGAATATTATCATAAAGTCGTTTCCGATTTGTTGAATGAACAGACTTTGCTGTCTTATAACGAGGTGAATAAAATCATTGCGAACGTGGGTAAGACTCAGAGCCAGGGTTTTGAATTGACGATCAATACGACTAATATCCGTAATAAGGATTTTGAATGGACATCAGACTTGACATTCTCTCTCTATCGTGACAAGTGGAAAGAACGTGATCCGAAATGGAAACCGAATGCTTATGATGAGTATAACGGATGGATGCGTTACTATTCCGGTTATTTGTCAGATGGTTTGGTTCAAGTAGGTGAAACGATCGACCATATGCCCGGTGCATTACCCGGACAGGTGAAGATCAAAGATATTGACGGATATGTTTATGAATCCGATGGTTCCATTAAAGTTGATAAGCATGGCATTCCGATGAAGACCGGAAAGCCTGATGGTAAGTTGGATGATGCAGATAAAGTGATTTACGGATCTGCTGACCCTGGATATTTATTTGGGTTTAATAATACTTTGCGTTGGAAAAACTTTGATCTCAATGTTTATTTCTATGGACAGTTTGATAAGCTTTCTGCCGGAAGTTATAAGAAACAATGGTTGAGTAATAACGTTAATGACTTGCGCCGTGGTTATAATCAGCCTACTTCAATATCGGATCTTTGGTCCTCCAGCAATCCGAACGGTACGTTACCCGGATATTTCCAGACTGAAAGTGCCTATGGGGTCGGTGACTATTATTATGAAAAGACTTGGTTCATCCGTTGTCGTAACATTACTTTAGGTTATAATATTCCTATTAAGACCAGCAAACATATTCTGTCTAACGTACGTGTGTATTTCGACGTGAACAATCCGTTTACAATCACTCCGTATACAGGTCTTGACCCGGAAACTGACATTTCAAGTTCAGAAAGTGCTCCATCTCAGTTGCAATGGGCTTACCCGAATGTTCGTACTTACAGCTTCGGTTTGGATATTACATTCTAATAGTATAAACAGTTAAAAATAAAGATAAAGTCATGAAGAAATTATTATATACAGTAATGTGCTGTTGCGCATTGGCCTCATGTACTAATTTGGATTCGGAAAGATATGATGCGATCAATCCGGATTTTTTTCCGACGAATGAAAAGGATGCGGAGGCGCTTGTTGTGGGAGGTGTTTATGCTCCTTTCCGTAGTGCGGAGTATAGCGGTGTATTCAGTACGGCTCACAGTTTCCAGGTTATTGGTGATATGTCAACCGATATTGCTGTTTGTTGTTGGGTGAATGATAGCTGGATTCCGCTGACAACTCATAACTGGACTCCGAATCATTCTTATACGACTCTCAATTATACGGATTATGCCAAATATTTGGGTACAATGACATTGACATTGGATCGTATCTCAAATGTAGAAATGAGTGACGAGAAGAAGGCTTTACTGATGGCTGAAACTCATTTAGGCCGTGGTTGGCTGGCATTTTTATTGTATGATTTCTATGGGCCTATTCCAATTCCGACACTGGAAGATTTGAAGAATCCGTTGGATGAAGTAATTGAGCCGCGTGCGACTCAAGAAGAGATGACAAATTTCATTGAAACGGAATTGACTGAATCATTGAAAGGCTTGCCTACCCGTACGACACAGTTCGGACGCTTTGATAAAGGTTTGGCGTATACAATTCTAATGAAGTATTACATGCATGAGAAGAATTGGGCGAAAGCGGAAGAATGCGGCCGTGAATTGTTGAAAGCCGAATACGGTTATGGATTGATGGACAGATATGCAGATATCTTTACGCTTGAAAATGAAGGGAACAAGGAAATTATCTTTGCTTGTACGGAAGAAAGAGGTACAAATCTTCAGTTGTGGCATGACCATGCTTTACCGGGAAACTACCCGACTAAGAATGCTTCTATCCAGAAATGGGATGGTTATAAAGTCCCTTGGCCTTTCTACCGTACTTTTGAGGAAGGTGATGACCGTCTGTCTGTTTTGGTTGGCGAATATGTAGGTACTGATGGTGTATTGTTTAATGAAGAGTCTGATATCGCCAAACATGGTAACCTTTATTCTGGAGCTGTTCCTGTAAAATATGGTGAAGACCCCGAATCTACAGGAGACGGCAGCCAGATCGACTTGGTTGTTTACCGTTATGCAGACGTCCTGACTTTGCTTTCTGAAGCAATTGTCCGTAAGGGAAATGCCGTAACTTCCGAAGCACTGGATCTGTTGAATCAAGTTCGTGTACGTGCCAAGTTGATTCCATATACAATGGGTGATGTAAAAGGAGTAGACGATTTCTTGCAGAAAGTATTGGATGAAAGAGGGCATGAGTTTTGGTTCGAAGGTGTCCGCCGTTCCGACCTGATCCGTCACGGACAGTTTATCCAGAATGCAAGAGACCGTGGTTGTACGACGACTAAAGATGAGTTTGTTTTATTCCCGTTGCCTCAAGCTGTAATCAACGAAGGTAAGGGCAAAATCGTTCAGAATCCAGGTTATTGATCCGATTCTTTTAGAGTCTATATTTAATTGAGAAAGGGCCGCTTCATTTGCGGCCTTTTTTCTCTCCGTTAATAAATAAATATCATGAGCAATAAATATCTATTCAGTACACTTCTTGCCTGTTTCCTTTTGCAGTCCAGCTTACAGAACATACAGGCACAGGATTATCCCGCCAGCCCATTGGAAAAAGAAGGTTACCGTTTGATCTTTCACGATGAGTTTGAAGGGAAAGAGATCGACCGGACGAAATGGATTCCTGAGTATCTGCCTTCTTGGTCGAAAGACCGGACTGTCTGTACACCGACGTATGAGATGAAAGACGGGGTGGTCCGGTTGACGATCGACCGGGATTCAAAAAATGAGTTTGATAAGGGAATGTATATATCGGGTTTTATGAGTGCCAGCCGTACCGGTATGCATCACTATGATCCGAAAAGGAAAGCCCTTCATTCGATCAAGACGGAAGCTACACAAATAAACCAGTATGGCTATTATGAAATGCGTGCCAAGATGCAAGCTGGGGGCGGGGTGCATTGTGCCTGGTGGTTGATCGGGTTTGAAGATGATCCGAACCAAAGTTGCGAAATCGATATCTTTGAAATATTGGGGACTGATGTCAATCGTATCTGGTCTACCGTACACAGCTGGAAAGACTCGACGATCCAGTATCACACGGAACATCCTTGGTTCGCCAATAAGAAATTGGCGGAAGAGTTTCATGTATATGGCTTCGACTGGACACCGGAAGGTGTGACTGTGTATGTGGATGGCATACGGGTGATGACGCATAAGGCGGCGATCACTTATCCGCTGGTCCAGATTATCTCTTTTTATGACAATCGGAAAGCGAAAAACGGCTGGACAGGGACTTACGATCCTTCCGTCCCGTATCCGAAGAGTTTCGATATCGACTATATCCGCATGTACAAGAAGATACCCGAAGGCTGTCAGGCAGTACCGGAAAATGAGTTACGCATCACTTCTATCGAGCCGGCACGCTTGCAGGTATCCGAAGGAAAAGCTACCTTGCGCGATATTGACGGACATGTGACACGCGAGTTGTTATACACGCCTTCGTTTGTAAATGTGCATTATAACGACGGGACGGTAACACAACAGTTTGTGGAATGGGAACCGTTGGATGATAAAGCCTTGCGCTTGGTTCAGGATGCCGGAACGGTTATCGTGAACGGGAAGATTACCGGTCTGCCGGATGACTTGCTGAAAGGGCAGGAGGCTACATTGATTATAACAACAACTAAAAACGATTGATATGAAAAACATTGCGACCTTTATGCTGGTTTCCGCATTGATGCTTGGATTTTTCACCTCTTGCGATTCCGGGGTGCAGCATCGTACTTTCCGGGGTATTTATGCGGATGATCCGGCTGGAATGGAAGGGCTGTATAACCCCGAAAGAGGATTCCGACTTGAAGTGGCTCTGGATGTAACGGAAAAGAACTATGTCTGGGCTCCCGAAGAATATCCTGATATCACTTCTTATCTGGAAGAACAGTCCGAACTCTATGCTTCCGATAGCGTATCACTGGTTCAGACCTACTTCTATTTGACGGGAGCAGTCGGAAAAGAGCTGACAGGAGGGGATTTTCGGACAATGGGTATTTTCTTTGACAAATTAAGGTCCTTAGGCAAGAAAGCGGTCCTCCGTTTTGCTTATGAAACCCAGTTTTTGGGGCGAGCGGCTACTGGTCCTACATTGGAAGACATCATTCGCCATACGGAACAGCTCAAGTCTTTCCTTGAAGAGAATAAGGATGTGATTCAGGTTGTACAGGCTGGCATGATCGGTGCTTGGGGAGAATGGCACAGTTCTTTTCATGGTCTCGAAAAGTCGGACGATACGAAACGGACTATTTTGCAACATATCTGCCGGATGACACCGGAAGGACGGGCTGTCCAGATACGGGTTCCCGAATATAAGAACCTGCTGGATACGGCTTCTGATGATTATAAACGGATTTCTTTCCATGATGACTTTATTGTGATCAAAAAGCATCAGTGGGATGGCGGAATGTCAGAAGGTACGCCTGCTTATGAGCAGATTGTGCGTGAGTCTCCTTGTTTTCCGGTCGACGGAGAATTACCTTGGGGAACCTGGAGCATGAATGAGGACCCCGATAATCCTGAAGCCGGGTGGATCATTGATGGATTGCAAACGGCACGCCGCCTGTTCTTGCAACATTTCACTTCTCTTAGCGTGATTCATAACTATAAGGAAAAGAATACGAAAGATAAGTATTCGATGATGTACTGGAAGGAAACTCTTGTTTCCACAGAATTCCTGCGGGAGAACAAGATGCCGGTGTCGGATGGGTATTTCATCAGGAAAGATGGCTCTGTAGCGGAACGGAATGTATTCGATTATATCCGGGACCATCTCGGTTATCGTATCGAGTTGCAGGAGATGACGGCTCCGGCGGTTTTGCTTGCCGGACAGGCTAATCCTGTCGAAATATCTTTGATAAACCGCGGTTTCTCGACTTTGTTTAATGAACATCCTGTCTATCTGGTCTTGATTGACGAGTCCGGTAAGGTTTGCCATGTCGCCTTGACGGATGCGAATGTGAATGACTGGCAACCGTATGAAACGGGCGACAGCTCCTGCACTCCGCTCCTGCATACGATTTCTACCGACTTGCAGATTCCGCTCGGTCTGGCAAAGGGAATGTATCGCCTCGGCCTATGGATTCCCGACGGCTCCGCCCGTTTGCAGTATGACAATCGTTTTGCGATCCGTTGTGCAAACGGCGATACGCAGTGGTGGGTGTCTCCTGACGGAAAGTATGGTGTCAATATCTTAATGAATAAAATCTCTGTCAAATGAAAATCATCCATATCCTCGGCATGTTGCTGGTTGCGCTTGCCGTAAAAGCGGCTTCCCCTATCGAAGGGTTGCTGGAACGTATCGACAAAGGTGCGTCGCGTAAATTTATGATTGAACAGGTGAAATCTCCTGTCGATTTTTTCGAACTCGACCAGAAAGGTGACAAGGTCGTGATCCGGGGTAATAATTATGTGAGTATTGCGACCGGGCTGAACTGGTATCTGAAATATCATGCCGGAATTCATCTTTCCTGGAATGGCATGCAGGCCGAATTGCCGGAGGTCTTGCCGGCAGTGAAGCAGAAGGAACGTCATGAGACGGATATGAAATACCGCTATGACTTCAACTATTGTACCTTCTCCTATACGATGGCCTTTTGGGATTGGACGCGTTGGGAGAAAGAGATCGACTGGATGGCGTTGCATGGCATTAACTTGCCGTTGGCGATGGTCGGGGCGGATGGCGTTTGGTACAATGTGCTGAGCAAGTTAGGCTATACGAAGGAAGAAATCAACGATTTTGTAGCCGGTCCCGGTTTCCAGGCTTGGTGGTTGATGAACAACTTGGAAGGTTGGGGCGGCCCGAATCCGGATAGTTGGTATAAGCAGCAGATCGCTTTGCAGAAACGGATCGTGAAGCGGATGCGTGAATATGGCATCGAACCGGTATTCCCCGGATACTCCGGTATGGTTCCTCATAATGCAAAAGAGAAGTTAGGTTTGAATGTCTCTGATCCGGGATTATGGAACGGATATCGCCGTCCGGCATTTTTGCAACCGACAGATCCGCGTTTCGAGGAGATCGCTTCCTTATATTATAAGGAGATGAACAAGCTGTACGGCAAAGCGGACTATTACAGTATGGACCCGTTCCATGAAGGCGGAAGTGTGGCTGGCGTGGATCTGGATGCAGCTGGAAAGGCCATTATGCAGGCAATGAAGAAGAATAATCCGAAGGCCGTCTGGGTGGCTCAGGCATGGCAGGCGAACCCGCGTCCGCAGATGATCGGAAATTTGGAGGCGGGAGATCTGATCGTGTTGGATCTGTTCGCGGAAAGCCGTCCGCAGTGGGGAGATCCTGCATCTACTTGGTACCGGAAGGACGGGTTCGGACAGCATGACTGGATTTATTGTATGTTGCTGAACTATGGTGGGAACGTTGGATTACACGGGAAGATGAAGCACGTGATCGACGAGTTCTATAAGGCGAAGGAAAGTCCGTTCGGTAAAACGCTGAAAGGAGTCGGCATGACGATGGAGGGGAGCGAAAACAACCCGGTCATGTTCGAACTGTTGACGGAACTGCCTTGGCGTCCGCAGCGTTTCGACAAGGATCAGTGGTTGAGGGAGTATACGGTTGCCCGTTACGGAAAGAGCAATCCCACGGTGCAGGACGCTTGGATACTGTTGAGCAATTCCATCTATAACTGTCCGGATGCAAATACGCAGCAGGGAACTCATGAATCTGTATTCTGTGCCCGTCCTACCGAACATCCGTATCAGGTTTCAAGCTGGTCGGAGATGAAAGACTATTATGATCCGAACGATGTGATTCGTGCTGCCGCCATGATGGTGTCTGTAGCCGATGAGTTCAAGGGAAACAATAATTTCGAGTATGATTTGGTCGATATCGTCCGCCAGGCGATCGCCGAGAAAGGACGTCTTACGGAGAAGGTTGTTGAGGCCGCTTTTGCCGCTGGCGACAAAAAGTTGTATAAGGATGCTTCCGACCGTTTCCTGCGTTTGATCCTGTTGCAGGACGAATTGCTGGCAACGCGTCCTGAATTTAAGGTTGGAACCTGGATCGCTCGTGCCCGCAGCCTCGGAGGTACTCCTGAAGAAAAGGAATTGTACGAGTGGAATGCCCGTGTACAGATTACGACTTGGGGTAACCGATTGGCGGCCGACGAAGGCGGCTTGCGCGATTATGCCCATCGCGAATGGAATGGTATCCTGAAAGATTTCTATTATATGCGCTGGAAAACCTGGTTCGATTATCAGACTCGGCTTTTGGATGGCAGAAAAACGGCGGCTATCGACTTTTATGCAATCGAGGAACGCTGGACGAAAGCAACAAATGTTTATTCGAGCGAACCGGAAGGAGATTGTATTTCGACAGTAAAACGTATATTTGTGGAAATATTCGGCAAATAACATAACAACATTGAATATATTATGACACGTAAATCAATCTGTCTCCTTTTCTTGGTTCTCTTGGCATTGCCCTGCTTTGCTGCGAGCAAGTACGAATCGAAAATAACGTCTCTCGAAGGAGAGAAATGGTGGGGCGGTGCAGTCGGCTTGGGATCGAAGATGCCTTTTGAAGGTGACTTGCGTTTGTTCGACCTCTCTGCCGAGAACCTGAACAATCAGAACGTGCCGCTTCTGCTTTCTTCGGAGGGACGGTATATTTGGAGTGACAAGCCGTTTTCTTTTCAGGTAGAGAATGGAGAGTTGCGTTTGTATTCCGATTATGAGAAGATGGAGCCGGTATTGGCGGGCCGTACGTTGAAGGATGCTTATATGGCTGCTTCTGCCAAACATTTCCCACCTTCCGGTGATTTGCCGGATCCGTTGTT
>OGFA01000289.1_pt1 | contig 13921 bp, 13 predicted proteins | sample 1570881 | NCBI WGS metagenome assembly OGFA01 (sample SAMEA2582054, study PRJEB24529) | metagenome | biome: Human gut stool | place: China | collected 2011
TAGTGCTGAAAAGTCCCCTAAATTAGGGGACTTTTTTAACACAAAATCAAAAGCTGAACGTGACAAAGGAGAGATAATCCAGAAGTTTATGGAATTCAGAGCTTCGACGAACGTCCACAGACGATCATTTCACGCCAGTGATTGTACTTGGATATCCCCCACACAGATGCGCCTTTTCCCGGTTAATAGAGACAAATTCAAGTAGGGGGTGCTTTTGTGTGGGAAGAACTAGTCGTAAAACGCTATCTTTGTGCAAAGACGGCTGGGCTGCTGACCTTGGAATATTATCTGCTGATAAGTCTATTTGCAGAAGATCTGGAGATTTACGGTGTCAAAATTGTTGAGTGGCAGAACAGCAACCAGCGCCCCGGCCTCACAATGAGCGGCCAGCAGATCTTTCGCCCGATTGCTCTGCTTTCCAAAGGGACTGTTACGCCAACAAGTCTGGCTGATATTGTGGAGGATTGGTTATAAGCTATGGAATCTATCTGTTTAGATGCCCTCGCTTTCACCTAGAAAGGACGGTATCAAATGCCAATCTTCTAGTTGTCCATATTCCATCACACGCTGGATGATATAGGATGGATGCATGTCCATATCAACGTTGTTTATGTCTGTGTCCCAAAATAAATAGGAGGACATTTTGCATATGCATTCTTTTGATGACATTGTTTTGTGGAAATTTTATTTTCTATTTCTACAAAGGAACTCTTTTATTTTAGATTTACCAAATAATTTGTGGTGCTAATATGATTGAAAAGTAGTATCTTTGCAAAAGAAAGGAGATTTAAAAATGGCAAGACCTATTCGTGAAACACCTATATTGCTAGGTGAAGATGCACGTCGTTTTGAGGAAAGAATAAAAAATCCTCGTAAAGTTTCTAAGGAAGAACTTGAACGGGTGAGAAAAAATTATGAGTTAGTATTAAAGGCTGCTTCTAATTTTAAGTAATAGATGAATAAAATAATAGATTTCTCCCAGTTGACAATACGTCGGTTGGAAGAAGGAGATAACATAGAATCGTTCAATTGCGGTGACACCGACTTGAACGATTTTATTTTGAATGAAGCTCCTTTGTATTATAATACATTATTGGCCGTTAGTTATATTGCGAAGATTAGTGATAAAGTTGTTGCTTACTTTAGTTTGGCTAATGATCGTGTATCTTTAGGGGATTTTGAAAGTAAAACAGATTTTAATAAATTCAGGAAACATCGTTTTGTTAATGAAAAACGATTGAAAAGTTATCCTGCGGTAAAGGTGTGTCGTTTTGCTGTGGATGAAAACTATGCTGGAACAGGTATCGGAACTGTATTAATGGATTTTATAAAAGCGTATTTTCTTCAAAATAATAAAACTGGATGTCGTTTTGTAACAGTTGATGCTTATATAAAGGCAATACCTTTTTATGAAAGAAATAGTTTTCTCCCATTACTGCCCAATGATGACGATGAGCATACCCGTTTATACTATTTTGACCTCTTTGATTATAAAGATATTTTGTAGCTATTATTAAAAGTTTATTTATTCATGATGATACGGCCCTCCATTCAATATAGTCATCGCCCGATAAATCTGCTCAACGAATATCAGCCGGATCATCTGATGTGAGAAAGTCATCTTGGACATTGAAATCTTTTCGTGTGCCACTTGATAAACTTTTTCAGAAAAGCCATAAGGCCCTCCGATAATGAATACCAGTCGTTTGTTGACCGTGTTCATTTTTCGCTTCATATATTCGGCAAACTCCAGAGAACGCATTTCTTTTCCGTGCTCATCAAGCAATACCACCACGTCACCCGGTTGAAGAGCTTTCAGTATTAGTTCTCCTTCTTTTTCTTTCTGCACTTCCATTGAAAGACTCTTGGTGTTTTTCAGTTCGGGAATCACTTCCATATCAAAAGTGATATAGCGTTTGGTGCGCTGGATATAGTCATTGATGGCAGTTATATAGTGTTGTTCTACGGTTCGTCCTACGACGAGCAGGGTTGTTTTCATACGTCTACAATTCTGATTATTGCACAAAAATAGGCATTTTTTATGTTATTCTGCAATTAATGCTTACCTTTGCCTATCATTAGTTGAAAGTTTAAGCCTTTAAACTACAACTTAAAAGCTTGTATTTATGAAAAAACGAGTGCTCGTAGGAATGGCCACTTTGCTTCTTTCTCTCTCGTTGCTGATGGCACAAGAGATACCGGCAGGAGTGATAACGGCATTTAAAAGAGGAAGCTCGCAAGAGCTAAGTAAGTATATGGGGGACAAGGTAAACTTGGTGCTCCAAGGTCGCTCGACAAGCGTTGACAAGCAGAAAGCAACAGCTATGATGCAGGAATTCTTTACGGAGAATAAAGTCAGCGGATTTAACGTGAACCATCAGGGAAAACGAGATGAATCGAGTTTCGTTATCGGTACGTTGGCTACTACTAATGGGAACTTTCGTGTGAACTGCTTCCTGAAAAAAGTGCAGAATCAATGTTTAATACATCAAATAAGAATTGACAAAATCAATGAATAAGGAAAAAGAACTGATCGACAAGTTGATCGATCTTGCTTTTGCAGAAGATATAGGTGATGGCGATCATACCACCCTTTCATGTATTCCCGCTACGGCAATGGGAAAATCAAAATTGCTTATCAAAGAAGCCGGTGTGTTGGCTGGTATCGAAGTGGCTAAAGAAATCTTCAACCGTTTTGATCCTACCATGAAAGTGGAAGTGTTTATCAATGACGGAACAGAAGTGAAGCCGGGTGATGTAGCAATGGTAGTGGAAGGAAAAGTGCAATCTTTACTTCAAACCGAACGCCTGATGTTGAACGTGATGCAGCGTATGAGCGGCATTGCAACAATGACCCGTAAATATGCAAAGGTATTGGAAGGAACAAATACCCGTGTGCTTGATACCCGCAAAACAACTCCCGGTATGCGTATCCTCGAAAAAATGGCAGTGAAAATCGGTGGCGGAGTAAACCATCGTATTGGTTTGTTCGACATGATTCTTCTGAAAGACAATCATGTGGACTTTGCCGGAGGTATCGACAAAGCCATCACCCGTGCCAAAGAATATTGCAAGGAAAAAGGCAAAGACCTGAAAATAGAAATAGAAGTCCGCAGCTTCGACGAACTGCAGCAAGTTCTTGATCTCGGCGGAGTAGACCGCATCATGTTTGATAACTTCACTCCCGAAATGACAAAGAAAGCAGTAGAGATGGTAGCAGGCAAATACGAAACCGAATCTTCGGGTGGTATCACCTTTGATACTCTCCGTGAGTATGCCGAATGTGGCGTAGACTTCATCTCTGTAGGAGCTTTGACTCATTCAGTGAAAGGACTGGACATGAGTTTCAAAGCGTGCTGATTTTTTTTCACCACAGAGGACACAGAGTACACAGAGGATTTACATTTATTTTGTAGGAATAATTTCCTATCATTGTTCTTCTGTGTACTCTGTGTCCTCTGTGGTGAATCGTATCCTTTAACTTCTTTTAGCAATATTCCTTGCAGCATTCCTCAAACTCTTGCGTCTAATGAGTAAACGACGCAGACATACGTTCGATTTTAAAAAAAGTAATTGACTTTGGAAAACGAGATAGAACTGATAAAGGGCTGTCGGGCAGGAAAGGATTCAGCCCGAAAGGAACTTTACACTCTCTATTCCAAGCAGATGCTGGCGGTATGTTTCCGCTATACGGGCGATATGGATGCGGCGCACGATGTACTGCATGACGGTTTCATCAAGATTTTTACCAACTTTTCGTTCCGGGGTGAGTCTTCACTTTGTACATGGATTACCCGGGTGATGGTTACTCAATCACTCGATTTCCTGCGACGGGAGAAACGAGTCAGCCAGTTGGTAGTGCATGAAGAGCAGCTTCCCGATATACCGGATATATCGGATTCGGGAGGAGGGGCTGGAATCTCCGAAGAGCAGTTGATGGCGTTTATTGCCGAATTGCCGGATGGTTGCCGAACCGTTTTCAACCTTTATGTGTTTGAAGAGAAATCGCACAAGGAGATAGCCAAGATGCTTCATATTAAAGAGCATTCATCTACTTCGCAGTTGCACCGGGCCAAATATTTGTTAGCAAAAAGAATTAAAGAGTATAGGAATCATGAAGAAAGAAAATGATGAAATAACCGATCTGTTTCGCACGCGTCTCGCTGATGCCGGGATGAGTGTACGGGATGGCTTTTGGGAAGAGCTCTCGCAGGAAATTCCTGTGGCTTGCCAGCATCGTCGTCGGATTCTGCTCTTCCGTGTGGCGGCTGCGGCATCTGTATTGCTTGTTTTGGCAGCCTCGTCGGCTACTTTCTTGTATTTCTCTCCAAAGGAGGAAATGGAAGAAGCATTTACAAAGATAGCCGTGACGAATGGGGGACAGATGGATGGAGATGGAATACGCGTCAATCAGTTGCCGTTGCCGGTAGAACCGGTGTTGCCGAAACCGGCTCCGAAATCTTACGGTATGCTGTCGCAATATACAGAGGAAGAAGATTCTCTTTCTATCACTTTCTCCATGTCGTTTTCTTTTTCTTCCACTACTTCTACAGGAAATGGCAACCTATATGGCAATCAGGGGCATAATGGTTATTGGCAGGCAACAAACGGTCATACAGAATCATCTGTTGCTCCGGAAGAACAATCGAATGTCAATATGTCTCAACCCAAAGCAGTGAAAAAGCATCGTTGGGCGATGAAAGTTCAAGTGGGTACAGCACTTCCGGCAGATAACGGTACTTATAAAATGCCGGTTTCCGCAGGGGTGACGGTAGAACGTAAGTTGAACGATTTTCTCGGCATAGAAACCGGACTGCTCTATTCGAACCTCCGTTCTGCAGGGCAACACTTGCATTATTTGGGAATCCCCGTTAAAGTGAACGTGACGTTGGTAGATACGAAGAAAATCGACCTTTACGCTACTGTGGGAGGAATAGCCGATAAATGTATAGCCGGTGCACCGGACAACAGTTTTAAAGAAGAACCTATCCAGCTGGCAGTGACTGCCGGTATTGGAATCAACTATAAGATTAATGACCGACTTGCTGTTTTTGCCGAACCCGGAGTTTCGCATCATTTCAAGACAGATTCGAAATTAGCTACGGTACGAACGAAACGGCCGACTAATTTTAATTTACTTTGCGGACTTCGCATGACGTATTAATCCTTATGAAAATGAAAAAAACACTACTAATGCTGTGGATGGCTGTTTGCCTGATCGTATCCTTTACAGGATGCACCAGCGAAGAAATGGATTATAACAATCCGGATGTTGCTCTTTTTGTGAAGCAATTGAAGTCGGGTACGTACAAGATGAAGAATGAAAAAGGGGTGGTGGAGGTTCCTCATTTCACGGAAGAGGATATCCCCGAACTTTTAAAATATGCAGAAGATCTGACTATTATCCCTTCTTTTCCGTCGGTTTATAATATGAACAACGGTAAGATTCGGTTGGGTGAGTGTATGCTTTGGGTGATTGAATCTATCCGTCAGGGCACACCTCCGTCATTAGGTTGCAAAATGGTATTGGCGAATGCTGAAAATTATGAAGCAATCTATTTCCTGACCGATGAGGAAGTACTCGATGCAGCCGCTTGTTATCGTAGTTGGTGGGAAGAACGCCAATATCCGAAAACGAGATGGACAATTGATCCGTGTTACGATGAGCCGCTTTGTGGATCGGGTTATCGTTGGTGGTAATAAAGGGGGAGGAGCCTTCGGAAAGTAAAAAATAGGAAACATTCATGTGGGAATATTTGTTTGTATCAGTAGTCTTTTGCTGCTGACAGGGGGATTATTACGCTCAAAAGATAGCCTCTTATATGTGCAAATGTATATGAAGTGCTCCGAAATATAGGTAATGAAAGAGTAAAAAGGATGGATGGATTAAAACGGTTTATAACAACGATGGCACTGTGCCTGACCGCTGTATTTGCATATTCGCAAGTATGGACGGCGCAAGATTCTTTGCATTTGAAGAAATTGCTGGAGAGTGACCAGGAGTTGCATTTAAATATGGATGCTGTGAAGTCGATTGATTTCGGAAGCGCAGTGGGTACTCCCCGGATGTCGGAGGAGAAAAGCTGGATGATGCCTGACGAATCGCTTCCTGAAGCGTTGCCTAAACCGAAAGTGATGTTGACTTTGATGCCATATAAAGCGAATACCCGCTATAACTGGGATCCCATCTATCAGAAGAAGATAAAGATCGATAAAAATACCTGGCGGGGTGATCCTTTCTACGAGATACGCCATCAAAGATCTTATTCAAACTGGGCACGCAATCCGATGGCAAAGGGAATGCGTAAGTCGTTGGATGAGATACAGGCGAGTGGGGTGCGTTTCCGTCAGTTGGGTGAACGTGCTAACGGAATGATGGTGAACACAGTAGTGATGGATGCACCTATTCCCTTGTTTGGTGGGAGTGGAGTGTATATCAATGGTGGAACTATCGGCGGACTTGACCTGATGGCTGTCTTTACAAAAGATTTCTGGAATAAGACGGGACGGGATAACCGTGCCCGCACATTGGAAGTGTTGAGAACTTATGGAGACTCTACCACTGTGTTGATAAATAAACCAATCGAACAGATTGCCCGTTGAAGGCGTTATAATGATGTGTTGATGTAGCAATGCGCTAATGTACTGACTAGAGAATGTTTGTAATTGAATAATTAGTATATTTGTGTGTTGTTATGTTGGCGCATTGTTATATAGCTCTGTCGCTATTATTGGTATCTTAGTATATTAACACATAGATAAATTATTGGTTATGAATAGAATTACTTCTCTTCTGGGTATTCAGTATCCTATTATTCAAGGTGGTATGGTGTGGTGCAGCGGTTGGCGTCTTGCTTCTGCTGTGAGCAATGCCGGTGGACTGGGATTGATCGGTGCCGGTTCTATGCATCCGGAGACTTTACGCGAGCATATCCGTAAATGTAATGCGGCCACGAAACTGCCTTTTGGTGTAAACATTCCTTTGATGTATCCCCAGATAGAAGAGATTATGAATATTGTGGTGGAAGAGGGAGTGAAGATTGTTTTTACCTCTGCCGGAAATCCGAAAACGTGGACTGGGTGGTTGAAAGAGCGTGGAATAACGGTTGTTCATGTTGTTTCTTCTTCCCGTTTTGCTGTAAAATGTGAGGAGGCTGGAGTAGATGCGGTAGTGGCAGAAGGGTTCGAAGCCGGAGGGCATAATGGACGTGAAGAAACAACGACTTTCTGTTTGATTCCCGCTGTACGTGAGGCTACAACATTACCTTTGATAGCCGCAGGAGGTGTTGGCACAGGAGAAGGAATACTGGCTGCTATGGTGTTGGGAGCCGAAGGTGTACAGATAGGAACCCGTTTTGCTCTTACTGAAGAGAGTTCAGCGAGTCCGGTATTTAAAGATTATTGCTTGAGTCTCGGTGAAGGGGATACTAAGTTGTTGTTAAAAAAGCTGGCTCCGACGCGTTTGGTAAAGAATGCTTTCCGCGAAGCAGTGGAGAAGGCTGAAGATAGTGGTGCTAGTGCAGAAGAATTGAGAACTTTATTAGGACGGGGGCGTGCTAAAAAAGGAATCTTCGAAGGTGATCTGGAAGAAGGGGAATTGGAGATCGGACAAGTTTCGGCAATCATATCCCGTCGGCAGTCTGTGGCAGAAGTAATGGACGAATTGGTAGCGGCTTATCAACGGGCGGCAAAGAAAGATTGTTTATTTTAAAGATATAGCTCACCACAGAGTAATACAAAGTCTTGTAGAATTTTTTTTAAAAGGTCATCAATCGATGGCGTAAGACATTGAGATGGTCTTATTTTGAAAAAGAAAAAACTCTGTAAGACTTTGTGTTACTGTATGGTGAAAATGCATAGTTATAGGCTGATAGGATCGTACTTTAAACCAAATACATCGGCTACGGCCTTATAAACGATTTTTCCTTCTACGATACTTAATCCGAGTGCTAATGCTGGATTCTCTTTGCAGGCTTTTTTCCATCCCTTATTTGCTAAAGCGATCACATAGGGGAGGGTAGCATTGGTCAGTGCAAGGGTGGAAGTGTAAGGTACAGCTCCCGGAATATTAGCTACTGCATAATGCACGATTCCATCTACAATATAGGTCGGTGCACTGTGAGTGGTCGGGTGAGAGGTCTCGAAACATCCTCCCTGATCGATTGCTACATCTACTAATACTGTGCCGGGCTGCATCATTGAAAGCATCTCTTTGGTAATCAAATGTGGTGCTTTATCACCGGGAATCAGTACAGAGCCGACAACTAAATCAACATCCGGCAATTCTTTCCTGATTCTTAGTTCGGATGCGTACAATGTCTTTACATTCTTCGGCAGTGTCTCGCTCAAATAGCGCAGACGTGCCAGATTTATATCTGTAATAGTGACATCTGCCCCCATTCCAGCAGCCATTTGTGCAGCATTGCTACCTACAACTCCACCTCCTAAAATTAATACTTTAGCTGGTTTAACACCTGGTACACCTCCCAAAAGGATACCTTTTCCGCCTTGCGGTTTTTCCAGAAAACGGGCGCCTTGCTGGATAGACATACGTCCGGCAACTTCACTCATAGGAATTAATAAAGGTAATGAGTGGTCTGCTTCTTCTACAGTTTCGTAAGCCAGGCATATTGATTTGTTGGAGAGCATGGCGAGGGTTAACTCCCGGTCGGAAGCAAAATGGAAATAAGTGAATAGTAACTGTCCTTTTCTGATTAAGTTATATTCGGTGACTATCGGTTCTTTCACCTTTACAATCATCTCGGCAGTGGCGTAAATGTCTTCTATTGTTGGCAGGATATGTGCGCCGACAGCTTGATATGCTTCATCCGGAAAACCGCTATTTATTCCCGCTGTATGTTGGATAAATACCCGATGCCCTTGTTTTACCACTTCGGCCACTCCTGAAGGTGTCATGCCTACACGGTTCTCATTGTTTTTGATTTCCTTTGGTACTCCGATAATCATAATGTTACGTATTAAAGATTTAACATGTTCGAATGTACAAAAAATCCCCTTACGTTGTTATTCGTAAGGGGATGTTTTAGAACAGAATGCCTCGCGTGTTGAGATGAATAAATGCGTAGAGTGGTTGTTTTATAGACATTCACTGCCCTGCTTGTTGATTTTCATGCTTTTTCCATAGAGACCCACTCGAGCTATGTTGTTATAAAAGGGTTCTGCAATATCGTACTTAAAAGGAAGTACTTCTTGGTTGTCTTTGTTTATATACCCCCACTTGGACGACTGACTTTCAATACAGACAGCAGCCAATCCTTCAGAGAAAGAGCATCCATTATCATATTCCAGGGGAATGACAACTTCTCCTTTCTTGTTAATGAATCCTATCTTGTTGTGTAGCGAGACGAGAGCTAATCCTTCCGCGAATTGTTCTATTTGACTGTAAGTCGGTGGAAGAATGTAGTTTCCTTGTCTGTCAATCAGTCCCCATAATCCATCGTGGCATACACGTGCGCATTCTTGCTCAAACGAGTGAGCGGCTGCGTACTTAAACGGAATCTGTACCTGTCCGGTATGGTCGATGAATCCGTATTGGGAATTGAGTATTACCATTCCTAATCCTTCTTTAAAAGAGAAAGCCCGTTCATACATTAGAGGGATGACAACGTCATATCCTTTATTGATGTATCCCCATTGGATTTTTCCTTTAACCGGAGCCAATCCTTCAGAGAAACGGCCAATTGCCGAAAAGCGCTTTTTCTTATTAGCTACCCCATAAGCTAAAAAAGAAGCAAAGAACTTTGTAATAGTGTTGCTCATTTTTCTTGATTGTTTGTGCGGTAAGCGTCCGGATACCATATATATACAAGAGAAGCGTGGACGTCGTTAGTTCATTCTATTCAAGGCTCTGGTAAACCTATTGGGAAATGAACAACAGAGTCCACGCCCTTGCATATAACAAAGACGTGAACGCTTAGTTGTCATTACCCCACTGTTGATGAATTTACCAGATTCTGAATAGGGATAATATTCTAAACGCTTCTACGTTATTAATCGTAATAAGTCGCTACAAAGATACGGATTTCTTGTTAAAGAACAATATTTTGAGGGATAAAGATTTTGCGATGGTCAATATCTGTAAGAGGAGGATGTGGAGATGGTAAATGAGATATTTTGAAATAAAAAACTCCTTTTGCATTCTCATTTGCAAAAGGAGTTTGATATTATTTTGTGTAAGACTTGAATATTTTTAAGAATTTACTTCATTAAATTGGGATTGGCATTAGTAGCGCTTAATGGAATGCGTAATGTGTAGCGAGCATCATCTTGCTCTAAAACGATAGTTTGTCCACTGTTCAATACTTTTTCGATTCTTGGTCGGGTAGTGCGACGTAAGTCGAACCAGCGATGACCTTCAAATGCTAGTTCGCGAGCACGTTCATTTAAGATTTCAGTGATTAAATCGTTTTGACTCATATTATCTATTTGGTCTTTTTTCTGTATATATCCTGCTGGGGTATATCTCTTTTCCATTAGTTGTAATAAGCGGCTACGCGCTTCAGGTAATTTGTTTAGATGGGCAGCAGCCTCAGCTGCATTCAGGTAGAGTTCACTAGTACGGAAACTGCATTTGTATTCACTGGTTCCATTGGTTTTTGTAATGGGGTAATTTCCGTCACTGTTTGCGGTAGCAAAATAGTGGGCTGGACGGAGATCATCATTTGGAGTGAACATCTGTACAAATGCTGGTGTAGCTAAAGATGCTCTCAATCTAGTTGTAATGTATGCATTTTCGTAGGCGTTAATGGATTCTACAGACTTGTATTGATTGGGGAGAAGGAAGTCTGGGGTATTATAGTCTTCTAATGTTGATTGTTGTGCTAATACACGTTCTGCGTTATCATATGCTGCCTGCCATTCACCCATATAGAGACGTGTGCGTGATTCGAATGCATCTACTGCAATAGTTGTGAAACGGTAATTATAGCCAGTTTCCCATTCCTTTTGGTTCATGAGTTTACGCGCATTTTCAATGTCTGAAAGGATAGACGTGTAGATTTCCCCTACTGTATTGCGTGTTGGGAGCTCTTCCAAATCAAGTGTCAGTTTTAATGGTATAGCCTTCGTATCTAGGGCTCCATTTTTAGTATACGGCTGTCCATAAAGATTAACTAGGATGAAGTGCATATAGCCTCTCATAAAATAAGCTTCTCCTACTAGTTGGTTGATATCTTCCTGACTGCCTTCACTGATTTCATCTTTCTTATCTATTATAGCATTAGCATAATAAATATTTTCGTAATAAGCGCTCCAGGCAAATTCGACACTGGAGGGATTGTCAGCAACCCACTTTTCAATATCGCCATAGTCACTCTGATCCTGATTATCATTTCTGATGGTAATATCTCCTGTGCGCATATCACAAAGACTTCCGTCTGCTGATGTTTGGGCATAAGCGGTAGTTATAAGAGCTCTGTATTCTTCCAGAGTATTGGGAATCACCTTTCCTGTAGGTTGTATATCTAGAAAATTGCTGCATGAGGTCATTAGTAGCCCTCCTGTGAGCATGAAAACAATATATATATATTTAATCTTGTTCATATTCGCTATTCTTCTAATTTAAAAGTTAAGACTGAGGTTGAATGTTATTGATTTGGCTACTGGTGTGGAATAGAGATTTCCCATTGATTCCGGATCCATGTAGTTTTTGTAGCTGGAGCCGAATACAAATAAGTTACGTCCCTCTACTGCAACAGTCGCTCCGTTAATGCTAAATTTGCGTAACCATTCCTGTGGCACTGTGTATGCCAGACGTAGGTTTTGGAGCCGCACATAGCTAAGTCGTTTCACCCACAAATCGAGATTTTTGTAAAGCGCAACTTCATTTCCGAAAAGATAATAGTCTGCGGGATAATTATTTCGGTTGAGAAGGGCTGGAAGCTTTCCGTTATGATTATTTTCGGTCCATCGGTTAAGGATATCACGGTTTGTATTATGTCCCGGATCGAAGTCTACAATGTCGTATGACGGATTAGTACGGATATGGGCTCCCAAGTTATAAGCAAAGTTGAGGTTTAACTCCCAGTTGCGGTAGGTTAAGGTATTGATAAAACCTCCAGTAAAAGGAGCATCGCTCGTACCGGCATATTCATATAGATCTCTGGCGAACTCGGGATCTGTATTGTAAGAATAGAAACCATATCCGGTATCGTCATACATATCAAAGAGTTCTTCAACAGTAACAGCTTTGTCACTTCCTTTCGGATAGATACGTATACGTCCAGTTTCGGGATCCACATCACTTCTGATGGCAAAGATAGAACCCACCGGATTTCCTTCAAGTCCAGGTGTTTTGCTTGTTGAAGCTGTTCGGTCTTTCAATACTTTATTATAGTTATAGGCAAAGTTGAATGTAGTGTACCAAGAAAAATTTTGGGTAGTAATATTGCGTGTTTGCAGGTTTACTTCCAATCCTTTGTTTTCCATACTTGCCCAGTTAATAGTCATGCTACTGAATCCATTTTCTAGAGGCAAGTTTTTAATGCCGATAAGATCTGTTCCTTTTCGGTAATAGTAGTCCACACTAAGGTTGATGGCAGATTTAAATATAGAAAAATCGATGCCGATATTGTATGAAGCTGTTTTTTCCCACCGTAACTTGTCATTAGGAGCACTGGAAATGATAATATTGCTTTCTGAATTGCCAGGCAGTACTTCTATGTTTTTGTAGTCACCAACGAGGAATGGAGAGGTGTTCTTATCAATGTTACCTTGCAAGCCATAGGATAATCGTAAAGCCAGATTATCCATCCAACCTTTTGTGGCGGACTTCAAGAAAGGTTCATTGGAGAGGCGCCACAATCCGCTGACGGAGTAAATAGGCAAAAAACGATATTTCTTATCTACGCCAAAAAGATCTGAGCCGTCCATACGAATGCTTGCTCCTAGCGTATAGCGATTCATAAGGGTATAAGAGCCGTTGGCATAAAATGAAGCGAAAGCATTTTCAATGTAACTTTCTGAATGTAATGGGAAGTTTTTTACATCTTCATCATTTCTGAAATAGATAGGCTTTGTTGTAAGCGTTTTGGGGTCGTATCCGTATGCATTAGAGGCTAGTGATTCATACCAGTTCTTACGTATTTCTGAACCAGCCATCACTTGTACTTCATGAATTTCCCCAAAAGATTGATTCCATTCTCCTTGAACTTTCCAGGTGATTTGTGAAGTTGTAGAGTTGTTTATTTTATGTATGCCTCCTTCCGGGAGAATATTTCCAGTATCTGTGATATCTCGTAAGTAACGCATAGAGAACGTTTGGTCGCCAATGTATTGTTCCTGATCTGCTTGTTCCCATTGCAAGCCTACTTGAGACGTCAGTTTCCAGTGGTCATTAAAGCGTAAATCAGCGTTAAAAATAGCATTGATTGCTGTTGTCAGCGTTTCTTTATTTGTATTGTTACGTTCCTCAAAGATATTGAATCCTTGTTTAAGGTTAGGTGTGTTACTGGTTGATATATCATAGTCGTATGTGTAGTTTCCTTCTGCATCGTATGGTTCCATGTATGGGTTGGCTGTACGTGCGTAGTAAATAGGGTTAGCGTAACCTTTTTTGTCAGTTACGAAATTGCTGTTCTTCCGTCGGTTGGCAAAAAGTGAAATACCAAGTTTTAACATACGGTTTGCTTGATATGATGTTTTACTTGTCAGGTTAAAACGGCTCATGCTTACACCGGGCACGTTACCATCTTCTTTTGAATAGCCAAGTGAGTTATAGTATGTTACTTTTTCACCTCCTCCCGAAATGCTGAAATTGTATTCTTGGGTGAAGGCATCTCTAAATAAAATATCATTCCAATCAGTGTTGATCGTTTTCAATCTGTTAATAGCATTCTGAGCTTCAATGGTCAAACCATCCCAACCTTTTTCCTGATAAGTGTCTAGTAAATCGTATTGTTTT
>OGFA01000292.1_pt1 | contig 13835 bp, 18 predicted proteins | sample 1570881 | NCBI WGS metagenome assembly OGFA01 (sample SAMEA2582054, study PRJEB24529) | metagenome | biome: Human gut stool | place: China | collected 2011
GATAGACAACTCTGTTATAGTCTTATCCTATAACAACGCTCTCGCAATAGTAATGATGTATTATACAGATGCTTATAGGTATGATATGATATAGGCAGATCAAAGAGATAAACCGATAGGCAAGGAGGAAAGATATGACACTTAGATTTAAAGAGAAAATTGTTAGAAACTTAAGACACGGGTTACCGACAGACACACGGGCATACAGATATGTATCAGAAAAGTCCTTCACGAGCGTTGATGGGCAGTCGTTATATGTAGTGCAGGTCTATAAACAATACGATCGAGATGATATTATAGAATGCATGAAACATGAAAATGACGATCCGGTGTCTGTTTTAACATTCTGGTATTAAGGAGGTAACACATTATGAAGATCACACAGAGAATGAAAAATGAACTGAAAGCGGTTAGATACGTCGATACCAGAAATTACAGATATAATCTCGATTTTCATTATGACGGTTCCGCGTATCTGAGCAGGATCCCGATGGATGCAGTAAAGCGCCAGACGACAGATCTCATTGATGGCTGGGAGATCATCATGAATGTCGATTTAAACGAAGATAAATGGGAGGTACGATAAATATGACACGCGAAGAATTTGAAAAACAAGGCACTCGATGATGAAATGGAAGACTTTATGAATGGAGGTGAGATAAATGCGTGACACAATCCGCGGAATCGTAGGGAAACTAAGAAAAGGCATCAACGGTTACATATTAGTAACCGTTGATGCAGATTATACGATACAGTCGTATGACAGCATTTATTACGGCGAGATGACAAATAGATTATACGGTCGCGATAATGAAATCATCGTTGGATGGTATCACGATCCAATAAAAATGTCGGCGCTCAGAGATCAGATCGAACGTAGAATAGGAGGAATTGGCATATGAGTTATGTTGCAATCTATCGCAGAGGAAAGGAAAACATAGGTCCATTAACTATATTGAAAGATGCCAGCATCCGCCAAATAGGGACAGTGACGGAATTAGGGTTGGGTCATGGTAACACGGTTTTTATCCAGATTGAACGATTCGGATTCGGATACGACTATTATACGGCGTCAGCATATCGTGTACTGGAGGTGGAAAAGAAATGTCAAGACGAAAATTAGCAACAAAGACATGGGCTGATTATGACATTGGTGATCCATCTCAGGCAGACCAGCAGGAACTTTCAATCGCGGTTCGCCGCGCCGCCAAAGCGGCTAATCAACGCCTTTTAAGATTGGAGAGATCGGGGCATACAAAAGGGATCTATAAAAATGCAATGTATGACCTTGTCAATCGGCGGCGTTTTAAAGAGCGCACGGAAAAGTTATCATTAAACGCTTTGCGTCATGAATACAAAATTCTGCGATCCTTTTTGTCTGCGAAGACATCAACCGTTCAAGGCAGGCAGGATACCGTTGATAAGCGGTACAAAACCGCGCAAGATCATGGTTTTTCCGGGTCATTAGAAGATTTCGAGTTTGCCGTTACAAAATATTTTGCTGGCAACGTGGAAAGCTTATTCTCGTCCGATATCATCTATCAGGCAATTACTAGCGGTTTGACCCCTATCTTAGATGCCGCCGTGGAGCAGTTCGGAGCGGATGAAAATAAACGCGGATCCGCGCTATTATACTATCTCAAGCGTAAAGAGTCTCGAAAACGCGAATAAGAGAGAGAGAGAGAGAGAGAGAGAGAGAGAGAGAGAGAGAGAGAGAGAGATATGCGGAAGAGTCAAGATCTATGGGTATGCACGGACGTGACGGAATTTATAGAAAACTTACGCACTCACGTCTTCCGGATCGCTGAAAAGAGAATAAAGAAGCATATTACGGAATATATTGATGTCACCGCAACACTGGATATTGAGGATTACGCTACGGCGGAAGACGGATATATCTATTCTATCGCCGTGTGTCTTGACAATGAGCGGTTAGTGCTCCGATACATGGAAGATGTCATTGATCTTTTCGACCGTCTGGAAGAAGAATTTGAACTGTCTGAAAACCGCCGCCTTGTTGTGTATGTGCATAACTTAGGACATGAACATTTTCACATGACGCAGATCCTCGCGGAAAGCTGGGGGAGACCAACAAGTCTTTTCACAAAACCGCGCAAGCCTCTTACAATCCGGTATGATAATGGAGTCGAGTATCGGGATAGTCTAAAACTTTTTCAAAAGTCCCTCGCTGGCGCTACAAAAGGATGCAAACACGCAAAAATGGTAGGGGATCTTAACTACTCAAAACATTTTACGCCGGACACGCCGCTGTCACCGGACGAATGGAATTATACTGTAAATGACGTACAGGGCTTATACGAAGCTATTGAACGCTTAAAGAAAGAGCACGGCTACACGCAGGCAAATATCCCTCTCACCAATACTGGAATGGTTATAGAAGCAGTGAATGCCAGAATCCGGCAGGACGGAAAGACACTGCGAGCCATGAACGCATTGATTCTTAGCAAAGATCAGCTTGCACTGGCTTTTAAGTGTATGGCGGGCGGCGATACGCATGGATGCAGATGGCGCGCCGGGAGAGTCTATAATAATTGTAATTCCTACGATCTTAAAAGCGCACACCCATCACAGCAGATCTTAAGAAAATTTCCGTCCGGTAAACCTTTTTCTCTTCCGGCAGATACGTCTCTGGAAGATTTGGAAATGCTTATCAACAACGGTTACGGGTGGTTGGGTCGTGTCTATGTATCTGGCGTACATATTAAAGCAGAATGTCCTGATCCGACTGTATCAATCAGTAAATGCGAGGACGTAGATGGCTTACAAGGCGTTGATAATGGCAGAATGCTTGGTTGCACTGCCGCAATCATCTATATGGACTCCAATGACTGGCAAAGATTCCGGCAGGCATATGATTATGATGATATGGTAGGGATCGAGATCCTTGCCTTTGAGCTTAAATATTTACCGGAAGCCTTTCGCGGCGCAATCCTTGAGTTTTTCAAGATCAAGGAGGGTGCCGAAGATGGTCCAGAACGTGTGTTTGCAAAAATTTGTGTTAACACGATTTTCGGCGCGTGTGCGCAAAAGGTGATCCGCGACGAGTACGCCGTGGATATCGGGGAGATTATGACGTGCGAGAAAACCTCATGGGAAGACAACCTCGCGTCAAAATCTGACGAAAAAGTAGCAAAAGCGCAACAGAAAAAATTTCCATTTTTGTGGGGCTTATGGACTGCATCCCTCACGCGTCTATATCTTTTTCGGCTACAGCAGGCGGTTGGCTGGGAGAAAGTGATCTATTGGGATACCGACAGCGTAAAATATGAGGGGGAGAAGATCCCTGCCGTGGATCTTTACAATGCAGGAGTCCGCGAGGAGTGCGAAAACCGAAACGCTGTAGTGCAGAATCGTAAGGGCAAAAATGTGTATATCGGTACTGCGGAGGATGAGCACCCAATGGTTGCGTATGGATATAATCGCTTTACTTTTCTCCATGCGAAGTGCTATGCCGCAGAATCATGGGATCCGAAAAATGATTGCTATGAGATCGAGACAACAATTGCGGGAGTGCGAAAAGAAAACGGAAAGAATGCCATGCAAGGAAACATTGCGAATCTTACAGACGGGCTTTTTATCGCAGATGCAGGAGGGCTTGCATTAACTTATCATGACTCTCCAGTACGCGAGCGTACCGAGTGGAAGCGGAAAACCCGTACGGCGTCATGGGTGGAGATGAATCCGCGTCAGTATCTCGTGCAATCTGGCATACCGGATCAGATCACGGAAGAAATCGGCGAAATAATTGCGGAATAATATTGACATATCGAATAGGGGATGATATAATAGATGATATAATAATAGTGGAGGTGATAAAATGAGATACAAAATCGGATATAAGCAGAGAGGACAGTGGCGGTATTTTATAATCGAGAATAATTTACAGGCTCTATTATACACAGTGGAAAAGCTCTTTTCGATGGGTTACACGCAGGTATCAATCAAATTATTTAAATCGGAGGTATAAGATTATGGCATTCAAGACAACGAAAAATTCAGGTAAAACTGGTAACTTTTCTGAAGCGCGCGCGGTGATCGATCTCGCAGGCGTAAACGCCGAGGTAACAAATGTACGGCAGATCTCAGATTCCTGCATCGTATTTACACTCCGGTGCAAGGGGTTTGCTTTCTACTCCATGCGAGTCGTTGAGCGGAAGTCCGATGGCGAACCTTTTATCGCGGTTCCGCAGGACAAAGGAACGGACGGCAAATATTATAATCGGTATGCGGTCTATCTTTCTGAAGCCGACCAGAAAGCGCTGATTGATAAGGTTTTTGCGATCGTAAATGGTACGGATGAGACAGCAAACTAATTTAGAGCTTTACACGCCGGAGGGGTGGCTTAATATCGAAGCAATAGCCGCTCTTCCGGCGTGGCTTTTTGTGATCGTGGGTAGTAGGCAGGTCGGCAAAACCTACGGATCACTTAAATATCTGCTGGATCATGATCGGTATACCTTATATCTTAGGCGGACGCGGGAGGAGCTGGAAGCAATCGAACGGACCGATGATCTTAACCCCTTCCTACCACTTAAGAAAGAAGGATATGATATATCCATACAGTCGATGTCGCAGAACACTTGGGTGTGGGGCGATCTCGATCCGGAATCCGAGACAAAGAAAATCAAAAGTGCAAGAGGACTTGCCCTGCCGCTTAATTATATCGCAAAGATGCGAGGATTCAATGGGTCAAAATTTACAGACATGATTCTTGACGAATTTATCCCGGAGCGCTGCGTTCGCCGCCTTAAGGGCGAGGATGACACAATCCTGAATCTCTACACAACGGTCAACGGAAACCGCGAATTGGAAGGACAGCCGCCGCTTCGGTTCTGGTTGCTGGCTAACGCTTTTAATATTGAAGATCCGATACTCTCCGCGTATGGACTCACCGAAGAATTTGAAAAGATGGAGCGATCTGGGAGGGAATGGAAGTTGCTTCCGGGTGGCGTTTTTATTGCACTTCCGCACTCTGAGAAGATCGTGGGGAGGCGCGCCGAGACCGCGCAAAACGCGTATCTCAGGAAACGCAGCGCAGGCTCCAACTTTTTAAAAATGTCGTTAGGCAATAATTTTGTGTACAATAAGAGTGACCTGATCCGCCCCAAATCTATCGCAGGATACCGTCCATTATGCCGCTTAGGTGACGTCTTTATTTACGAAAACGGATCATCTGCCTACGGGTGTAAATCCCCACACCGGGCAAGGATCAGCTTTCCAGACACGCCGGAGGGCAGGATTCAAGCCGGACTTAACTATCCGGAACTCAGAATGATGTATAACGGGGGGTATATGACGTTTGATTCCGTGGGATCCTTATCCGATTTTAAGAGGTTTTTAAAAATTAAAGATTGACTTTTTTTGGGGGTATAGTTTATAATTAAGGCAGGAGGAGCGCCGCACAAAGCAAGCCGGACGGAATCCGGAGCGGTGGGATTCTTGCTTTCCATACTCCTCCTTTTTAAAAAGCAAGATTTCGCTATGAGTTTTTTGAAGGAGGTGCAGTAATGTTAAAATTTACTGATTTTTTAAAATTATATGAAGCGTACACAAGTATTTACGGTGCGCAGACTCAGTCAGTCACTCAGCCAGTCACTCAGCCAGTCACTCAGCCAGTCACTCAGCCAGTCACTCAGTCAGTCACTCAGCCAGTCACTCAGCCAGTCACTCAGCCAGTCACTCAGCCAACGTCAGCAGATCTCTTAAGTGCGATCAATGCGCTGCGGGTTCCAAATGTGCAGGGGGAGGTACAGCCGACGGAGACCATTGACGACATTGTATGCAGACTCGGCGGAATTAAGGTTCCGCAGAAGGGAGAAAGAAAATAATGGCAAACACAACTTTACCTGTTGATATTCATGCCGTTGTAAATTCCCTGATCGCGCAGGCAGGCGGCGGAGCACTGGCGGCAACGGACACAAGCTCCATGATTACAGTCGCGCAGGCGGCGCAGATCTATGGGCAGGAAACCTTATTAAATGCTCTATCTTTGCAGGTCGGACGTACCTTAATCGCGATTCGCCCGTATGAAGCGGATGATCTAGGCGTCGAGGTCGATAACATGGCATATGGACAGATTTCGAGAAAGATTAGCTACTATGCTAATGACTTCGAGGCGGAGCAGTCTTGGAACACCACCGCAAGCGGTGCAGGATACACACTGAAAGACGGCGAGAGTGTCGACCACTATAAGATCAAAAAACAGTATCCGCTTGAGATGCAGTTTGGAGGAAATAAGGTTCTCCAGAAACACATTACAAGATGGTTATATCAGCTTGACGTGGCATTTCGTAGTAATGAGGATCTCGCGCGATTTATCGCAGGGCTGTCGATCGAGAACCAGAACGAGATCGCGAAGATGAAGGAAGCAAGGAACAGGGCGATCCTCTTAAACTTTATTGGAGGGCTTTACAATATCGGAACGGCGAGATCTAAAGTAAACCTCACCAAAGAGTACAACACCAAGCATGGCACCAACTACACAAGCGAGCAGTTACGCACGACGTACCTCAAAGAGTTCCTTGCGTTTCTGGTGTCTCATATCCAGTATGACTCCGACTTGATGGCAAAAGATACGGAACTTTTCCACTTGACTCCGGCAAAGACCGATGATCTTGGCAATACTCTACATTTATATCGTCATACTCCGAAGGACGAGCAGAGGCTTTGTTTGCTTGCGCCGCTCCTTTACGATGCGGAAGCAAACGTACTTTCTCAGGTCTTCCACGACGGCTATTTAAAGCTTGACAACTACCGCCGCATTGTCTACTGGCAGAGCGCGGAGAGCGGAAAAGAAGGCAACATAAATGTGACGCCAAACCAGCTTAATGTGGCGGATGGCACGACCATTACAGGCGCCGCAGTAACCACCCCCTATATTGTGGGTATCATGTATGACCGGGCGGCGCTAATGTCTACATATCATCTCGATCGTACCATCACAACTCCGGATAATGCGGGCGGTGCTTACGTCAATACATATTATCACTGGGCTAACGACTATACGAACGATTTCACGGAAAATGCGATTCTCTATTATATGGAGGATGAAGCAGCATAGTAGGAGGTTTTTCATGGCTTTTGATGTCTATCTTGGTAATACTGATAAGCGGTACAACTCCACTTTTCAGAGCGATTACAGCAAATGGGCAAAGACAAGCGCCGTCTGGAAAAACGCCAAAGATATCGACAGTCCCGTCTTGGAGCTTTCCATGACGGGACTTACTGAATATCCACAATGGAATGCAATGTATATCACGGCGGTATCCTCTTATTATTGGATCACGTCCATTGTATCGGTTCGGGCAGGTGCTTGGCAGGTTTCCGGCGTCATGGATCCGCTGGCAACGTATCGTCCGGAGATCCTGAACACCGATTGCTATATCGAGTATGGATATAATACCGATACGACCTCAACAGATAAACGATTAAGAGATGCAAGACAGAATATTTCGCAGGTGCCGCAGATTTCCACTGCGGAGGTTGACTTGACAGGCGGGGCGCTATCCTTGGACGTAGGATGTTATATTCTTTCGGCAGTCGGAGCAAATGGCGGCGTGACAGTCTGGCGGATCAGTAAAAACAACATGAAAGCAATGATAAATACTATATCATCAGATATTACAGATGCAATCACGGATTTAGATGAGATGGCGATCCTCAAGTATTTTACCGCGAACGCCTTAACTCAGGGGTCCGCGATCAGTGCAATTCGGTCTTGTATCTGGCTACCGATCGCGTCCGTCAATATTCCCGTCACCGATTATGGAGACGTCTATTTAGGAGATTTTAACACGGGTGTCAAGGCGTACCAGATTGACGCAAATACCATTGTCAAAAAGGTTACGGAGGTTAAAATTCCTTGGGCGGTTAACGACTGGCGGAGGATGAATTGTCAGATCCTATGTTATGTGCCTTTTGTCGGTACAGTCGGCGTTCCGGTGGATCAGTGCAACAATGCGGAAAAACTCACCTTTACGTGGTGCGTTGAAGTTCTCTCCGGTTCGGTGTCACTCCGGGTTGATGCAGGAGACTATCCGGTATATGTTGGATCCGCTTCCATCGGATGTAATTATGCGATAGGATCTAGTAATGTCCCCGTGCAGAATTTTGTCTCCGGCGCGATTCAAGCGATCGGCGGAGCGATTCAAGCGGGAGGAGGAGTGCTTTCTTCCGCGCAGGGAGCAACACAAAGCTTATTAACACTCGGAGTTACCGGAGATGCCGGAGCGGGACTGTCTGACATCGGGCAGGGCCTTAGTAATGTAGGATCAGGAGTCGTGCAGGCATTGACACCAGTTATCCAGTGTGCCGGATCTCTTTCCAGCAACGCGGCAATGGGACAGTCAACGCTTGCAAAAGTCGTCGTCCTCTATTATCCGCCTATTAACGCGGGGACATTTTCTGCGGTGTATGGGTTACCCGTCATGCAGATGGGAAAACCGGTTCCGGGGTATTGTAAGACACGGGGGTTCTCCATCAAAGGGAATCAGAGAATGTCAGAAAAAAACGCGATCGCGGCGCTTATGGATAGCGGAGTATTTATCGAATAGGAGGTGATAATTTGTATAATTATAGCGGATATTATCCAGTAAATACCGGATTTATCCCGGATTTTTCCACGGGATCCTACAATTACTGGGAGAGGTCTTTTTTCCAGCGGGCGCGCGGAATCTGGAAGGTGGAAGGACTTCCGCAGGCGGCGCCGGGGCAGGTGCAAACGGACAAAGATGCATTTCTTTGGGGGCTTTTCCATCTTGGGTATCTTACGGTATTTGAGACAAAGCGGTACGGAATCACTTTCCAGCCTTCCGCGCCGCACGGAGTCGGACTACAGTTTGAACCATGGGGAATGACGGTCGCGACGCCGTATTTTAGTTTTTCCAGACCGCTTGTAATCGGGCAGGAATGCGAAAACATTAAGCTTACGCCAGACTACACAGGGATATGGGATATCATTGATAAGTATGCAGCGGAAATGCAGGCAATGGATATCGCGGTCCGCCAGCAGATGATTAACGCAAGGTTTGCATATATCGCCGCGGCGGATAACGATAAGGAAAAACGGTCCATGGAGAGCCTTTTTGAAAAGATCGAAAATGGAGATCCATATATTATCTACAATCGATCAATTAAAAAGGCAATGCCCGGAGAGACTCCGGAGCTTCCTTGGGTACAGTTTGATAGAGATCTTAGTAAAAACTTTATCCTTCCGGAGTTGCTGGATGCAAGACGGAATGTTATCACAGCATTTTACCGGGAGATGGGCGTTCCAGTGGCGAGCGATAAAAAAGAGCGCGAGAATCAAATTGAGTCCAGTGTAAATACTTCGGAATTTTTCAACCGGAGACAGGTTTGGCAGGATTGTCTCAATGAGTCGTGTGACCGCGTGAACCGGATGTTTGGCACGGAAATTAAGTTTACCTACAGCGGAGAGGAGATGGAAAAAGATGGCATTCTGGATACCAAGACAAAGCCTTTACAGTCACCAACTGCATCCGACGGGGTCAACGAATGACCTTTTGCTTTTTGATTCTGCTCTTTTTGATGGGTTACAGCTTCCGGAGGGGGTCGATAAAAAATTGGTCATTAACTGCATTTTAGAGAGACACGGAAATGCGGCACTCGCCCATCCGGATCCAGAATGGATGCGGCATTATATCGGTACGTGGAGCGCGAGGAGACTTCCGATCTGGACAAAGTTAGATGCAACATTGCATCTGGAATACAATCCAATCGAAAACTACGACCGCAAGGAAGATATTGAGGAGAAGAGGACGACGGACCGGACTACGTCAGTCACTGCATCCGGCACGAACGGAGAGACAAACGCCGAGGAGAGGACGGAAAATGAAACGTCCTTGCATGATGTATCCGCGGAGAATGCATCGGACTATCAGCCGGACAGCAAAGATACCGTGACGGGTGGCGGAACTTCCAGTTACCGAAGGGATATTGACACAAGCTCTGAGACTTCCGGCACGGAAAACATCACGGACACCTTTACTCACAGCAATCGGACGCATGGTAACATCGGTGTTACCACATCACAGCAGATGATCCAGTCAGAGCGTGATCTTGTAAGATATTCCCTGATTGAGGAGATCGCCGAGGATTATAGAGACGCCTTTTGTCTCGACGTATATTAAGGAGATATACTATGACAGCACAAGACATCATCACAGCAATCAGCACACTTGGTTTTCCGATCTGCATGTGTGCAGCACTTTTCTGGTATATGATCGACCAGAATAAGAAGCATAGCGAAGAGTCCCACTCTATGCGTGAAGCAATCACAGATCTTAAGATCGCAATTACGCAACTCACGGATAAGTTAGGAGGAGACAAGTAATGGCAAAATATATTATTGATACAGAAACTGGTATTTGTGAGCCATATCACGAGGAGATTCCCGAGACAAAAGGAGAAAAACTCTATAAGCTTTTTAAGCAGTTTGAGGGTACAAAAGAGTATGACGGGATTGTCGCACAGATCCAGAAATGGTATTATGGATCCTTGGTTAAGGCTTCTTGGTGTGCAACGGCGGTATCTTACTTTGCGGATCAGCTAGGGTTGCCTATTAAAGCGGAAAATGTTAATGCCATGCGGTGGAAATGTAAGATACTCGCATCTAAAGGATCCGGGATATACTACGAGCGCCGTACATCGGGACTACCAACCACTATACATCAGGGAGATATTCTTTTCTGGCTATGGTCTGGCGATGCGATGACCAATACATCCAGTAAGCACGTTGGAGTGTGTGCAGCGGAAAAAGTCGCGATTCAGTCCGCCGTGGTGCCTTGCATTGGTGGGAATCAAGATAATAGCATCTGCGTTAAAAACTACGACACGCGCAAGCTTTACGCGGTGTACCGCCCATGAGCTGGCATTGTAAGACGGTCGGAGCTTATCTCCGATCGTCGACCGAAGCGAAGGAAAACGCTCGTGCGATCTGGGGGATTCTGGGGAGCCGCGGCTGGTCTTTAAATGCCGTATGCGGCGTACTGGGAAATATCGGCGCGGAGTCCGGATATAATCCTTGGCGCTGGCAAAGTGACAACGTGGGAGCTTCCACAGGATCCCCATGGACAAATAAAGGCTATGGACTCACACAGTTTACACCTGCGAGCAAATACATTGATAGCGCAGATGCCAAAGCGATTCCGGGCTACGGTCCGTATTTTTCCGACAAGACGGGGTCGCAGGATGATGGATACGCGCAGATGATTTTTCTTGACGAACACGCGGACTATTATCCAACCGGATCTTATCCGATGTCATATGCGGAGTATAAGATTTCCGAAGAGGATCCGGGAGAGCTTGCGGTTACTTGGCTGTACAATTACGAGCGCCCCGCGGATCCGGGCGCGACAGAGGACGCGCGGCGCGAAAACGGAAACTATTGGTATGAGGTCTTGGCAGGCGAGCCGCCAGTTCCGCCAACTCCGGGCGGGGGATCCAAATACCTTAAATATCTACTCTTTTTATGGGAGGTAACGCATCATGTCAGATAAGGATTATTTAATTAAAGGTGAGATGTATCAGTACAATCTAGGTTGGTTAATTAAAGAGCTTATGAGCTTTAAGCAGGATCTTGCTACTGCGATCGATCTTAAGACAATCAAGTACGCGGACCCGATCCAATGGGATATCACGACACAGTATCCGGCAAATACAGTCGTTGTTGATCCTAAAAGCGGGACTGCATACATGAGTAAGGTTCCGGTTCCGGCAGGAGTGGAGCTAACAAATACCAGCTACTGGGTGGTGGTGTTTAACTATCAGGACATCTATAATAAGATCATGGACGGCGTCGCATTTAATGACAGAGATCAGGACTATGCGACAAAAGATTTACTTGTCAATGATCTTGTATGGTATGCTGGGGATCTGTATCGGGTGACGCGGGCGATTCCGGTAGGATCGAAGTATATTCCGGGGACTAATCTAATTAAGACATCAATCGAGTCTATGCTTGCACGTTACTATGGCAGAGATCGGACAGCGCAGATCAGCAATGATACAGTCAACGTGTCGGGTGATTATACGCTTATTGCGGGGGATATCGCAGAGACCGCAAACAACATCACACTGCATAGCACTAAAGACATACTGTTCGACTCTGATGGAAAATTAACGGAGCAGATCGCAGGCAATCGCGAGATTGACGTAGATGGCAATGATTCTGTACACGTTGACGGGGTAACGTCTATCAACCGTGGGGGATCCGTGACGGAGGTGTATGGCAGCTCTGTCGATAAGAGAGTGACTGGGGCATCAACAGAAAAATACGAAGACACTGTGACAAGGACGATGCAGGGTAAAACTATAATTAATGGTAAAGATGTAGAAATTACGGCAGATGTTATTGTAACACCGTTAACAAGCCGTGGGGTACCATTCGTACTTAAAGGTGCTTATAAATCTGTATATGATTTTGGAGCAGTTGGAGATGGTGTCACTGATGATACAGCCGCAATTCAGGAAGCTATAAATCACGGCGGTTGTATTGTGTTCCCGTATGGCTCTTTTGTAATTACAAATACTATTAAACTTAACTCAAATTTAACACTGCTAGGTTACGGATGCCAGTTGATACAAAAAGCAAGCTCACATATGTTTTTAGCATGGAGTAATAATATCACCGATGTTTTTAAAAACATAACGATAGCGGGTTTTGACATTCGCGCAAACGCCAACACTGGTATTATTATTGGTATCGGTCAATCTGATTCTGTCAGCGCATTAAATTCTGACAATATCAATCTTTTAGACTTAACCATACACGACACACCATCAAGACCGATTGATATCTTATATGGATCAGCCGAAACATTCAGAAAACATCCTATTGGTCATGTTACTATTAAAAATTGTAACATTTTTAACATCGGTGCCATTGGTATCACTTGCTCTGGAGCTTCAGTAACAATCGATAACTGTCAAATAACAAACACAGCATTGGAGTCGATAACTGTAGATAACGGTTGCCAAAATGTCATTATCACAAATTCCATCCTAAAAAACGCAAAAGATGGATACGGCACGATAGGCAGCGGTATTGAAGCGGATAATGTCACAATCAGTAACAATATTATTTATTGTAGCGATACATTGCCAGGGGTTTCGATTGGTGGGGGGTCCGGAGATTATTTAGGATGTATTATCACATCAAATTTATTTATTGGAGGGGGCTATGCATTACACGCCGAACCCGGAACTAACTTGTCAGTAACTATATGCGGCAATCATTTTTTAAATCAAACTAAGGGGACTATTGATATAAACGGATCTCCGGCAGGATGTTATATCACTTTTACTGGTAACGAAATAACGCAACCAAAAAATGACAATCTTTTAAAAATGCTCAAATATGTAACAAATCACGACCTGCACTTTACGGTTGATTTAACGAGTTATTATAAGGACGGATTCGCGCCGACAGAAAACAGAAACACAGCATATATAGACGGTAACACCCTCATATGCAGTTTGTCATTCACTCCTAGCGCGCGAGCATCAGGAGACATTCCAATCACTTTACCGGACTTAAAAAATGTGCAAAACGTAGATAGTTACATCAATAACAATTTAACAATTATTTTACGTAGTAATGGAGATATACAATTCTATGGTACGGAATACACCACAGGCAGCGGACTTGTAACGCAAACAGTAGTATTTCCTTACAACTAATAACTTAACGCGTCACCATCCGTTCCGCAGCGTTGCATATTGTCTGACAATAACGCCTATTGTTCATATAATACACAATTTCATATCGGTTTGATCTTTAAGGCAAGTTATCTGTA
>OGFA01000295.1_pt1 | contig 13460 bp, 8 predicted proteins | sample 1570881 | NCBI WGS metagenome assembly OGFA01 (sample SAMEA2582054, study PRJEB24529) | metagenome | biome: Human gut stool | place: China | collected 2011
GTACTTTCACACTAACTAAGTCCTTCTATTTCTCCATCGACAATATCAATATGCAATGCCTGCGGTTCTTTGGGCAGTCCCGGCATACGAAGGATTTCTCCGGCAATAGCTACAATCATTTCAGCTCCGTTATTGATAACTATATCTTTGATGTGGAACTCGAAGTTATTCACCGCACCGTATATTTTCGGATCGGCGGAGAACGAATACTGAGTCTTTGCAATACAAACCGGATAATGAGTGATTCCCATCTTCTCGATCAGTTTGATACGGTTGCTTGCGATACTGCTGTACGTGATCACACTGGCCCCATAAATATGGGTAGCCACTTTCTCTATCTTCTGCTGTATACTGTCTTCCTCCTTATACGTAAAGGTTAATGGTTCGGAAGGATTGTTTTCAATCATATCCACCACCAGACGCGCCATATCCACTGCTCCCTCTCCTCCTTCACTGAACGCATTGTTGATGGCGAAGCCCACTCCCAACTGTTCGCAATGTTCGCGCAACAATTCCATTTCTTCATCCGTATCGGATGCAAACTTATTGAAAGCTACGATGATGGTCTGACCGAATGAGCGAAGGTTACGAACGTGTTTGTCGAGATTACGCAATCCTTCTTTCAAGCCTTCCATATTCGGCTCTTTGATACGGTCGAGACTGACACCTCCGTGCATCTTTAATCCTTGTGCCGTAGCGACAATCACAGTGAGACGCGGTTGGAGTCCGCTCTTGCGGCATTTGATATTGTAGAACTTCTCTGCACCAAGATCGGCACCGAATCCGGCTTCCGTAATTACATAATCGCCGAAAGACATTGCCAGTTTAGTGGCCAGAATAGAGTTACAACCATGTGCGATATTAGCAAACGGACCGCCATGTACAAAAGCAGCGGTTCCTTCGGTAGTCTGCACTAAATTAGGATGGATAGCATCTTTCAATAACACGGTGATGGCTCCTGCCACTCCCAAATCTTTCACGGTGAAAGGTTGGTCGTCATACGTAAAACCCAACAGGATGTTTTCAATACGGCGACGCAGATCACTCACATCTTTAGAAAGGCAAAGAATTGCCATAATTTCCGAAGCAGGAGTAATATCGAAACCGGACTCCTGGGTAATCCCGTTGGATTTAGGTCCGAGACCGACAACGATGCTGCGCAACGAACGATCGTTCACATCGAGCACTCTCCGCCAAAGGATTTCTTTCAATCCGAAACCTTTTGCCTGGTTCTGATAGAGATAATTATCGAGCAGGGCGGAAATCATGTTATGGGCAGAAGTGATGGCATGAAAATCTCCGGTAAAATGGAGATTAATTTTGTCCATCGGAAGCACTTGTGCATATCCCCCACCGGCTGCTCCTCCCTTCATTCCGAAACATGGACCGAGCGACGGCTCGCGAAGAGCGACAATCGCATTTTTTCCAATTTTATTCAATCCCAGAGCGAGACCGATAGATACTGTAGTTTTGCCAATGCCCGCTTTGGTTGCCGTGATAGCAGTGACCAGGATGAGATTGCTTTTCTTCACTTTCTCTTCATCAATCAGTTGTTCGGGGATCTTTGCAATGTAGCGGCCATAATTCTCCACTTCCTCGCGAGGGATTCCGATGCCTTCGGCAACTTGCTTAATCTTCTTCAGCTCAATGCTGCGAGCAATTTCTATGTCTGATTTCATACAGAATATGATTAGTTTTATTTTTGAAGGAACAAAAGTATAACAAAAAAGCGAAATAGAGAAATTTAAAGTTCACCGGATATTTATCATAACACAACAAACTCTTTTCACGCGATAACTGTTGTAAATAGCATAACCTAAAACAACAACTTAATTATGGAATGGATTATTAATCAACTAAGGGTACATCCTGAACTTGCTATTTTCCTTACGCTCTTTGCCGGGTTCTGGCTTGGCAGACTCAAAATAGGGAAATTCTCCTTGGGGACAGTCACCAGCGTTCTTCTGGTCGGAGTATTGGTCGGACAACTGAATATCACTGTAGATGGTCCGATGAAAGCTGTGTTCTTTCTGCTTTTCTTATTTGCCGTTGGCTATAAGGTAGGTCCGCAGTTTTTCCGCGGATTGAAGAAAGACGGTCTGCCACAAGTGGGATTTGCCGTACTGATGTGTATTGTCAGTCTGGTAGCCCCGTGGATACTGGCCAAAATCATGGGATATCATGTAGGAGAAGCTGCCGGACTGTTGGCAGGCTCACAAACCATATCCGCCGTTATCGGCGTGGCAAGCGATACAATCAACCAGCTGGGAATCAGCGATGCACAGAAAGCCACGTTCATCAATGCAATCCCGGTAGCGTATGCCGTAACTTATATTTTCGGAACGGCCGGCTCGGCGTGGATTCTGGCTTCTCTCGGACCTAAAATGCTGGGTGGACTGGATAAGGTGAAGGCCGACTGCAAGGAACTGGAGGCTCAAATGGGAACATCGGAAGCTGATGAACCCGGATTTTCCCCGGCTCTTCGTCCGGTTGTGTTCCGTGCTTATAAAATCACCAATGAATGGTTTGGCAAAGGAAAAAAAGTCAGTGAACTCGAAGCTTATCTATGTAAAAATGATAAACGGCTGTTTGTAGAACGGATTCGTCAAAAAAGAGTGGTGAAGGAAGTAGATCCGAACCTGATTCTTCATAAGAATGACGAAGTGGTACTTAGCGGACGCCGTGAATTTGTGATTGGAGAAGAAGACTGGATCGGTCCGGAAGTGATCGACGCCCAACTGCTCGACTTTCCGGCAGAGACGCTTCCGGTAATGGTCACCCACCGCACATTCGCAGGCGAAAAGGTCTCCACGATCCGTGCGCTGAAATTCATGCACGGAGTCAGTATCCGGAATATCAAACGTGCCGGAATCAATGTTCCGGTATTGCCTAAAACAATCGTAGATTCGGGAGATATTCTCGAACTTACCGGTCTTAAACATGAAGTGGAAAGTGCTGCCAAACAAATGGGCTATATTGACCGGCCTACCAACCAGACGGATATGATCTTCGTTGGATTGGGTATTTTGCTCGGTGGTCTTTTCGGTGCACTGGCTATTCATCTGGGAGGTGTTCCTATCAGTCTTTCTACCAGTGGCGGCGCATTGATAGCCGGACTTCTATTCGGTTGGCTACGCAGCAAGCATCCTACTTTCGGAGGTATCCCCGAACCTTCTTTATGGGTATTGAATAATGTAGGACTGAATATGTTTATCGCAGTGGTCGGTATCGCTGCAGGTCCCAGTTTCATTGCCGGATTCAAGGAAGTAGGCGTCAGCCTGTTTATCGTCGGTGCATTAGCAACGGCCATCCCTCTCCTCGCCGGATTGCTGATGGCGAGATACTTGTTCAAATTCCACCCTGCCCTGTCATTGGGATGTACGGCAGGAGCACGTACTACAACAGCTGCATTGGGAGCTATTCAGGATGCAGTGGAAAGCGACACACCGGCATTAGGATATACGGTGACGTATGCAGTCGGCAATACGCTCCTGATTATCTGGGGAGTCGTCATCGTACTACTTATGTAAAACTAACTAAATAAATATCATTATGGAAAAGAAAACAAATAACCCTGCCATTACCAAAAGTTATGCCAAGAAAATGGAAACGATCAGCCCGTTCGAGCTGAAAAACAAACTGATCGATATGGCAGATGAAAGTATCAAGAAGATAGCACATACGATGTTGAATGCCGGAAGAGGTAACCCGAACTGGATTGCTACCGAACCACGCGAAGCCTTTTTTCTGCTGGGACAATTCGGCCTTTGCGAATGTCGTCATGCGTTTTCACTGGAAGAAGGAATAGCAGGTATTCCGCAAAAGGCGGGAATTGCTGCCCGTTTCGAGGCTTTCCTGAAAGAATACGAGAAAGCTCCCGGTGCTAACCTGTTGAAAGAGGGCTATAATTATATGCTGATGGAACATGCTGCCGATCCGGATACACTTATTCACGAATGGGCGGAATCGGTGATTGGCGACCAGTATCCTGTGCCCGACCGTATTTTACATTTTACGGAGTTAATCGTACAGGATTACCTGGCACAAGAGATGTGTGACCGCCGTCCGCCGAAAGGAACTTTTGACCTTTTCGCGACTGAAGGAGGTACGGCAGCCATGTGTTATCTGTTTGATTCTTTGCAAGAGAATTTCCTGTTGAACCAGGGGGATGCCATTGCTTTGATGGTTCCTGTGTTCACTCCTTATATAGAAATCCCGGAACTGCGACGCTATCAGTTCGACGTTACCGAAATTTCTGCCGACCAGATGACTCCTGAAGGTTTACATACCTGGCAGTATAAGGATGAAGATATAGACAAGCTGAAAGATCCGCGGATCAAAGCGTTGTTTATCACCAATCCGAGCAACCCGCCCAGCTATGCACTTGGCAAGGAGACCACCGAACGTATCATCAACATTGTGAAGAATGATAATCCGAATCTGATGATTATCACGGATGATGTGTACGGAACGTTTATTACTCATTTCCGTTCATTGATGGCAGAGTTGCCGCACAATACGCTTTGCGTTTATTCGTTCTCCAAATATTTCGGAGCTACAGGATGGAGAACCGCTGTTATCGCTCTACACGAAGACAACATCTACGACAAAATGATTGCCCGCCTGTCGGAGGAGCAGAAATCAATCTTGAACAAACGTTATTCCAGCCTTAGCCTGCAACCGGAAAAGATGAAATTTATTGACCGCATGGTGGCTGACAGCCGACAAATTGCGCTGAATCATACTGCAGGGCTTTCCCTGCCCCAACAGATACAGATGAGTTTGTTTGCCCTCTTCTCGCTCTTGGATAAAGAGGACAGTTATAAAGCCAAGATGCAGGAAATTATTCATCGCCGCCTGCATGCATTGTGGGATAATACAGGTTTCACACTGGTAGAAGATCCGCTGCGTGCCGGATATTATTCGGAGATTGATATGCTGGTATGGGCGAAGAAATTCTATGGGGATGACTTCGTTGCCTATCTGCAAAAGACATACAATCCGCTGGATGTGGTTTTCCGTCTGGCAAACGAAACTTCACTCGTGCTGTTGAATGGCGGTGGCTTTGCCGGACCGAAATGGAGTGTGCGTGTGTCACTGGCTAATTTGAATGAGGCCGATTATGTGAAAATCGGACAAAGTATCAAGTGTGTGTTAGAGGAGTATGCCAAAGCATGGAAAGCTTCCATACACTGAAAATAACCATTCATTATAAGCATTGAAAATATCCGAAAGTCAGTAGCTATCACCTCATAATCACTACTGGCTTATCGGATATTTCTGATTTTATTTCTACCTCAAAAGTTTTTCGTTTAACAAGCTGGATTTAATAAAAAAAACAGTAGCTTTGCAAGCAAACAAAACAAGATATGCCATGCGACATCTGCTATTCATTATAATTATAAACCCACTTTATTTTACAATAAGTGCTTCGCAACATCCCAGTGACAGTCTTTTACATCTTCTGAATTCAACAAACTCTTCCCCCAAAAAGATTCTGATATACAGAGATCTCGCGGATATATACCTGGATAGTCCGGAAGCCAAAATGTATCTTCTGAAGATGTATCATGAAGCTCTAAAGATTAATGATAAAGAAAATGCGCTAAACGCTCTCAATGATATTATCATAGAAGAATTAAATACCCTGAATAAAGATTCGCTTTCTAAATATATTAATTACACAAAGAAGGTTGCCAGCCCGGAAGAGCTGAAGCATATACTGCCTTTTTATCATATGCGCATTTTCGAAGCACAATGTTTTTCTGATCAAAGAGATGAAGCTATTGAAAAAGAATTAGACTTAATGGATTCTAAAGAAAACACAAACAATATTTATAAAGAAATTACAACAGCCTACACAATAGGGACAAGTTTTTACATCAACCAGAAATATAAAGAGGCTACTCCTTATTTGGAGAAAAGTTTGAAATTGACAGAATCGCTTCCTGCCAAAGTGAAGAATATTTATCAGAAAAGAATTATTTGGAAATTAAGCATGGCATACGCTAAAAGTGGAAAGAAACGAGAAGCTACCCAACTAACGAAAGATCTGATTAATACGGTAGAACAGGAATACAAAAGAGACTATCAAAAGCAACGACCGTTTTATAATATAGACGCCTATCGGATTCAATATTATTCGTTTCTGATAAGTAACCTGGAACAGCTGACACCGGAAGAAGAAAGCTATTATTGGGGAAGAATTCTGCAGATTGGCAAAAAGCTGACCAACGATTTTGATAAGTACAATTATTATCTTTGTACCTGTAATTATTATACCAACAGTCATACCCAAAAAGACCTGTCAAAAGCTATTACTGCAGGCGACTCTCTTATCAGAATCGCCAAGATTTTGGCTCCGCAAAACTTACCGGGTTTGTTTAACACGGTTTCTCAGCTTTATGAAAAGAAAAAAGATTATCCGAATGCGCTGAAGTATTACAAGAACTCGTATTACATACAAGATTCGTTAAGCACTAATGACGCACGTCAACAGTTGAATGAACTTCAGGTAAAATATGACGTAAACACGCTTAACAGCGAAAAAGCTGCACTGGAAATAAAAAACAAAAAGACGTTAATTATCTCCCTAAGCACTTTATTAATCCTTGTAATTGGAGTTTGCAGCTATCTTTACTTCTCCTTGAAAAAAGAAAAGAGAATGAAAGCGGAATTAAAAGTGCTGAACCGTAAAGCACAGGAAAGCGAAAAGATGAAGCAGGCTTTTATCAACTCAATTTGCCACGAGATACGCACGCCGCTTAATTCGATTGTCGGGTTCTCTGATTTAATCATGAATGAGGACATTGACGAAGAGATGCGCCGGGAATTCCCCGCTGAAATTCAAAAAAGCACTCTGCTGCTTACAGGGCTTGTTAACAGTATGCTGGAAGTGGCGAATCTGGACGTTTCTGAAGATAAGCTGCCTTGCGGACCGACTGACATAAGAAATATCTGTATTCAGGAAATGGAAAAGATTTCCCCCAAACCGAGAATAAAATATCAATTGGATATTACAGAAGATACACTGTTTATTCCGACAAATGCCCAATATCTCACTATGGTGATCGAACATTTACTGAATAATGCCAATAAGTTTACAGAAGAAGGGTTTATTGCGTTAGGGTATAAGGTCAATCTTTCGAAGAACCAAATATGTATCAGTGTCACCGATAGCGGTTGCGGTATCCCGAAAGAAAAACAGGAAGAGGTATTCAACCGTTTTTCGAAACTTGATACTTTCGTTCCGGGCAATGGGTTGGGATTGTATCTCTGCCGTCTCATCGTGAAACGACTTGACGGAGAGATTAAAATTGATCCGGAATATACGGATGGTACAAGGGTGGTTGTCAATTTACCGATGAATGAATAGAACCATGAGTTATTTCCCGCTTATTTAAAGCGGGAGGTATCGACTTCTTCCCTCTTCTTCTCTTTGTATCCTCCGAATTTATAGTTAAACGAAATACCGAATGTACGGGTAGTGCGCATATAGTGGTTTTTCACATTCTGCAATCCGTAACGGACTTGTGTCGAAATGGTGGAGGTATTGAACAGGTCGTCACACTTCAGCGTCAATTGTGCTTTTCCTTTTGCAAAGGTGTAACGAAGCGCTGCATCCAGATTTCCCGAACGAGGAAGATCGAAAATTCCCTGTATAGCTCTATTTTGATAGAATCCGGTCAGGGTGAATTTTAAGTCGGGTTTGGGGGAAAGGGTAAATGTGTTGTCCATCGTCAAGACGAATGTATATAGTTTACGGTCAAACGGGATATCCCAGAAGTCACTATCTTTCTGGCGATAACGAAAACCGATGGCGGTGAAATGGGAGTCGAGCCATTTTTTCACCTTAAAGGGAACTGTCATTACCAATCCGGCTTGTGATGAAAAATCAAAGTTGAAGAATTTGTAAATCTCTACTAAGCGTTCCGGTGATTGGTAGAGGGTTTGCATTTGCTTGTTTTTGGTATAGCTATAAAAGGCGGAAAAAACATACTTGCCTTTTAGTATATAATTAAGGCTGGTTTCATAGTTCGTGGCAGGTTTGAGATAGGGATTTCCTTGAATTTCAGAGTATGCTCCCATGTAAGAGATTGCATTCTGTACGCTCCAGTATTCGGGATATTCCTTGTCACTACTCAATGAGAATTGCAGGACATGTCCGGCAGCGGGCATATAAGTTAGATTGGCTACCGGGTACAGGCTCCATTCATTCCAGATATTTGTATGATATTGCTCTGCTGCCAGAGAAACATCGGCCGAGAGTTTTTCACCGAAGCTTTTGCTTAGTCCGGCATACACATTCAGGGTTTGTTCGCGACGGCGGGAGTTCATGTTATTATCCGGTAACAGGTTATCTGTTTCCGGGTCATAATATCTTTGATAGCTATGGTCTAAAGCGGTCGTATAGGTTATACCATAATTCAATCCCCAGCCTTTACCTAAGGTATGTTCTTGCCCGGCATAAAAACGCCATTGATTGATTTGCTGTTTATCCCGGCTCAAGAAATTCATTGTCTCTGTTCCCATCGTGCTATATAATAATTGGCTGCCGGGAGAATGATAGGATGTAAATGCCACTCCGGCTTTCAGCCCGAAAGGGGTTTGATAATCTAACTTTGCATTATGGAGCTGGCTGTCTCCCTGCGAGTCGGTAACAGAATTTTGCGCACCGGTAGCTATGGAATAATGTTTGGAATCGGTAAAAGCTGTTGTGTAGACCAGGCTTAACAGATGATCTTCTGCTAGAGAGTAATCCATTCCGAGACGTATCTGATGACTGTTGGTACGGGAAGTCATTATTTCATCCATATCCATCTGATGTACCGAACCATCGGCTAACGTGTGAAGTGCTTCTTTCTCCGTTATCCTTCGGTCGCGATCATAAGAGTAAGAGTAAAGAAAATCTGCAGAGAATTTACGTCCGGAGTACAGAAGACTTCCACGTTCTGCCAAAGATTCGTAGTGATGTTGGTTAAAAGCTGTATAGAGTTCTCCTTGAAGGGAAGATGCTTGTCCTGTGCCGGGTGCTAATATCAGGTTAATCATCGGTCCGCGTACCTGATAGCGTGCCGGAGCGGAATACATCACTTCCGCCTTTTCAATCCGGCTGACAGGAATCGATTTTAATAAAGCATCCAATTGTTCGGCAGACAGTGTGGTCACTTTTCCGTTGATGACAACAGTTACCTCCTGTCCTCCCAACATCAGACTATTATTCATATTTACTATACCCGGAAGATTTTTCACAACATCATAGGCATTATCCACAGGCAGGTTGCCCACCAGTCTCGGCACGTCATACACGAGTTTGCCTTGTTCGGCTTTCACGATAGGGCGTTCACCTATAATCATCACTTCGGGCAGTTCCTGAAACAAACTATCCATATAACCTATATTCTTGATACTGTCGACAGGTTCCTGTGACTGTTGTCCGACTTGTGCTGTAGCGGATATCCACACACATAGAAGAGACATAAATAGTAAATTAATCCGTTTCATTTCGTCTTTATTTTTGGAATACGACAAAATACGGTAGAAAAAATGGAAATTTGCGTTATCACTGGCTTATCTAGTGTTATTTAGTCTTATCAAAGAGAAGAATAAGAATAGTTTCCTATTATCTTTGTCAGTATGAAATTACCACTAAAACATATTGTCATACTGGTTATCTGCTCGTTAATCGGAATCTTTGTTTATCAAGCTTATTGGTTGACAGGGCTTTACCGGTCTATGAAGATGGAAATGGAGAGCAATATCAGAGATGCGATGCGGACGAGTGACTTTAACGAGGTCGTGCTCCGGGTAAATGATTTGCAAAAAGATAATGTGGAACACGGTTCGCTGACGGTATCAGCCGGATATGATGCGGACGGCAATTCATTAGTGACTAAACAAACGATTTCTTATACGGATAGTAGCCGTCAGGATACGATACACTCCCGGACAGAAACTACTACGGATACGGTAAAGGCCGTTGGTAACGCTCCGGAAGATTCTACACCTGTTGCAAGTAGCGAGAACGGGCTGGATGTGTTATTGAAAAAGCAAGATTCGCTAAAGGAGCTGTTAATGAGTATTCAGCAGGGTATTCATTCGGGTGTGGACACTTATATAGATGTCAACCTGCAGCGATATGACAGTTTGCTCACCCATGTGATGAAAGAGCATAATCTCTCTATTCCTCATCACACTCTTTTGATTTATACCGGAATCAGTGCCGATTCTTCCATTGTATATACCGATACATTAGGTATTGCGGGAGATAGCAGTTATATTCCCAGTCCCAAGGCAATCCGCTATGACTATGAATTTAATATGCATCACAGCCAACGCTACCAACTGGTGTTCGAGCCGATCAATTCATTGGTGTTAAAGCAGATGACAGGTATTCTGGTCACTTCATTTGTAATTCTTCTGATTCTCGGATTCTCTTTCTGGTTCCTTATCCGGACGCTTCTGAAACAGAAAACGCTGGATGAAATGAAAAGTGATTTTACCAATAATATCACGCACGAATTAAAGACTCCCATTGCCGTAGCCTATGCGGCTAATGACGCATTACTGAACTTTAACCAGGCGGAAGAGAAAAGCAAGCGCGACCAGTATCTACGCATCAGTCAGGAGCAGTTGCAAAGGCTTAGCGGGCTGGTGGAACAGATTTTATCCATGGGAATGGAGCGTCGCAAAACGTTTCGTTTGCATCCGGAGGAAATCAACCTGAAGGAGTTGATTACTCCGCTCATGGAGCAGCACCAGCTAAAAGCGGACAAGCCTGTACATATCGAATTGGATATTCAACCGGAAACGCTTGTCATTGTAGGCGACCGTACGCATTTCAGCAACATCATCAGTAACCTGATAGATAATGCAGTGAAATACTCGAAAGAGGAAGCCGAATTGTCTATTTCCTGCCGACAGACTGGGGGGACAGTAACCATCAGCGTTACCGACCGGGGAATCGGGATTCCACTTGATAAACAAAAGCACATATTTGATAAATTCTACCGGGTCCCGACGGGTAATCTTCATAATATAAAAGGTTACGGACTAGGACTGTTCTATGTCAAGAGTATGGTCGAAAAACATGGAGGAACTATCACCGTAAAAAGTGAACCGGACAAAGGAAGCACTTTTACCATTACTTTATAAACCCATAAAATCATGAGTAAAAACAAAATTACCGTATTACTGGTAGAAGACGAACAGACGCTCGCCATGATTATCAAGGATACACTTGAAGAAAATGATTTTATCATTCATACGGCGAATGACGGCGAGGAAGGGCTAAGCCTTTTCTTCGAACTTCATCCGGATGTACTTGTAGCCGATGTGATGATGCCGAAAATGGATGGCTTTGAAATGGTACGTCGCATCCGCCAGACGGATAAACAGACTCCTGTCTTATTCCTGACTGCCCGTTCGGCCATCAATGATGTGGTGGAGGGGTTTGAACTCGGAGCGAACGATTACCTGAAAAAACCTTTCGGTATACAAGAGTTGATTATCCGAATCAAAGCACTGCTGGGAAAGGCTTTTCTCTTCACTGAGAATAAGGTTGCCAATCATTTTGAGATAGGAAGTTATCTGTTTGATCCTGTTGCACAAACTTTATTACACGCAGGAACGAGACAGGAACTCTCTCATCGTGAATCGGAAATCTTGAAACGGCTTTGCGAGAACCGGAATCAGGTGGTCAACACGCAGGATGTCTTGCTCGAACTTTGGGGAGACGACAGTTTTTTCAATTCCCGAAGCTTGCATGTGTTCATTACCAAATTGCGGCATAAACTCTCGCAAGATGAACAGATACGTATTGTCAATGTACGGGGAATCGGTTATAAACTGATTGTCAACTAAACTCTTTAACACCGCAAAGTGCCATGAATAAAAGACAATTCACAGGATTTATGTTTTTACTTTGTACCTGTACCGCATTTGCGCAACAGGTGGAAGTGAAAAAGGATAGCATCGGCCGTGCGGTTCTTCTGCCACCGGAGCAAAAGCAGCCATTAAATATGGATAAGGAGGGCTTCATCTTACCCGATATGAATATAACGCCGAACGACAGGAAGCCAACCATTCAAACGGATAGCATGACGCTTCATATATCTCCTCCCGAATTTATAGATACTCCCTGGCCTACTCCCAGACTGGGTACTTCTTTCGATCCTTTCAGCCGCGACTATAATCGGTCGGATATTTTCGGGATCAATGCTAACAGCTATTTAAGTACGTATAGTTTGCATAATACGTATCCTACCATGGGGACGCATATTCAGGTAGGTGCCATTTATACGTATGCTCCTAATGAACGATGGGAGCTTTCAGGTGGGCTGTTCAGTGCCAAGTATACAATGCCTTCTTTCCAACATGGTGCCAGAAATGATTTTGGTTTTAGCGGTTCGGCCGCTTACCGGATTAATAATTTTCTGCGTATACGGGCTTTCGGCGAATATTCTGTGAATGGCGAACGAAATGCTTCGCAGGGGTATCTCACTCCTATCTATCCGCAAAGCGGTTATGGCATGATTCTTGAAATCAAGTTCAACGATTATATCGAACTCCATGGAGGTATGGAACGTTCATACAACCCGATGAAAAGGAAATGGGAGACGGCTCCTGTCGTTTATCCGGTGATTAAATTGAAAAGATAAGTTTTTTTCTAAGAAAACATAACGGAAGCGGATAGTCAGGTGGAAATTATCTATCTTTGTGGTAAATCAACCTTTACGAAGATGAAAAAACTGATTCTATTTCTTTCGCTGATATTATCGGTCGGTTTTGCATCCGCACAGTCGGAAATTCCTTCCGATAGTATTCGTCGTGCTCCATCTACCAATATCAAAGAGTTTGGTGGTTTTCTACTGGATATGGGGTTAATGAACGTAGCAACTCCCGAACTTCCCAAATTTAATTTAGATATGCCTAATATGACGAAAGATTATAATCAGCTCTTTCGTTTAAACACGGATATTACCTATTCTCAAGGATTCACCGACTCTTTTTCTTCGTCTTCTTACTCCGGGTTTGCCGGTTTTGGATACGGATATGGTTGGGGATTGTCTTCTTCTCCACAGTTTATGCAGATGGGATCTTTCAAACTGAAAAACGGAATGCAAATCAATACATACGGAGATTATGATAAAGACGGATGGAGGGTTCCCAATCGAAGCGCTATGCCTTGGGAAAAGAATAATTTTCGGGGAGCATTCGAACTAAAATCAGCCAATGGTAATTTCGGAATACGAATTGAAGTGCAACAGGGGCGCAATGTCCCCTACTAATTACCGGATATTTGCCCGGTGATATTAGAATTTCTAACTAAAAAAGTGTTTAATAAAAGGGACATTGGAATATCAAAATCTTAATCTATGTTATGAAACATACTTTTTCCCTTGGATTATTTGCAGATATCACAAAAGTCCGTACCTTTGCAATGTGTTTTTCATAGTATT
>OGFA01000298.1_pt1 | contig 13170 bp, 10 predicted proteins | sample 1570881 | NCBI WGS metagenome assembly OGFA01 (sample SAMEA2582054, study PRJEB24529) | metagenome | biome: Human gut stool | place: China | collected 2011
ACTGTAAGGGCGCATGAGAGAAATATATTTCCTTTTTTACGAAGAGATGGACTGGACAACTCTTTCTTGGTACCTTGAAATTCTTTCTCCGTATCCAGTTCTTTCACTTCCAGCGTTTGTGGCTGCAAAGAACCGTTTATCTTGTTTCTTGTCCGCCTCACCGACCAACGAGAACGGTAACGCCGTCCGTCAATACCTAAAAAATCGACTTCCGCATAACCATCACTTGTCCCCCGGCGCAGCAAATTTCTAACATCAGACTGATTAATCTGATTGTCTCCCACATCTGCCAAGTTCACATTTTCCACTGAAGTAGCGAAACGGGGAGCCTTATCATACAATGCCAGGCATAAGGCATCTAATAAAGTAGACTTACCTGCACCGGTAGGTCCTGAAATGGCAAAGATACCTGCAGAATGTAATGGTTCTGTCCTAAAATCCACTTCTACCGTTCCTTCTATCGAGGTCAGATTCTTCAATCGTATAGCTAGTATTTTCATTCTCCTTCCTCCTCTTCTTTACGGGTAGCAGCCAAATAGGCCTCTTCAAACAAACCTGTCAGTTCTACAGGCATTTCCACCTGATAAATCTTCTCAAAGGCAGACTGTGCAATCTGTAAGGGAGACATTTCCTGCAACCCCCTCTTCCAGTTTTCATTTTCTTTCGTCGTATTTCCAGTTTCAGTGCGATAGGTAGAAACAATACGCGCCAACCGATAATTTTTATTTGCCAGTGCATCTTCAATCTCCTGTCGAAGCATGGGTTCCGGTTCCTCTAACAATACCTTTACTTCCAGATATGGGGCTACGGCTTCTGTCTCGGGTAGTTCCTTCAAGGCTTCCAAGATAGCTTCCGGTGAAACAGGTTCTCCGTTCGGGACACTCACCAAAGGTATTAATTTCGGGCATTCTAACCGTTCAATGTCCACGGCACAACCTCCGTCGAAAGTCACCATCACGACTCCATGATGATAATGTTTCTCGGCAAAAGACATCGGAATGGGGCTTCCGGCATACCGTACATTCTCTCTTCCGGACACTCGCTGCGCTTTATGTATATGTCCCAATGCCGTATAAGCTATCTGTTCGGAAAAAGCTTCCGGAGATACGCACTCCAACCCACCAATCACGGTACGCTCGCTATAATCCTTCTCTGCAATCTCCGATCCTGTAGCCTGCAAATGACCGATGGCAAGAATCGCCTGATTCTCCGTCCTTCGCTTCCATAGCCTTTGCAAAAGTTGTGCATAAAGTTCGCGAACTCCCTCCGCATACGGATTGCCTTCCGTTTGCACGGCCGGATAATCTCCCTGACGCAGAAAAGGAACTGCCATGCAAAGCAATTCCACTTCCCCTTTCCGGTTCTTCAGTTCCACAGTCAAATGGTCATAATCGATTTCTCCGCCTTCAAGCTTGCGAACTACCCCTCTGACTTCCGTCCGCATAGCTTGCAACAGAGGCAAAGGAGCTTCCAGGCGTGCTGCCGAATCATGGTTGCCGGCAACAATGACAATCTGCAAATACGGATTCTCCGCTGTCACCCGATAAATAAACTGATAATACATGCTTTGGGATGCAGCGGAAGGGTTGGAAACATCAAAAACATCTCCGGCTATAATCAATGCATCAATCTCCTGCCGGAGGATTTCTCCCGCCAGCCAATCTAAAAACGCCTCATGCTCCTCTGTACGGTCATAACCGAAGAACGTTTGCCCCAAGTGCCAATCGGCAGTATGTAATATACGTATCATATTTTTAACAGCTATCTCTAATAACGAGAGACAAAAATAACACAATCGAAAAGATTATATGGTATCCGCATCTCTTTTTTACAATAATCATGTATATTTGCAATGTAAAAATCCAACCCTATGAAGATACTGTATTATATTTATCAGATTTGCATCGCTTTGCCTATTTTATTAGTGTTGACCATCCTCACGGCAATCGTCACTATTGTAGGTTCTCTCTTGGGAGGAGCCCACATCTGGGGATATTATCCGGGGAAGATTTGGTCACAATTAATTTGTCTGTTTCTGTTGATTCCCGTGAAGATTGAGGGACGTGAAAAGTTGCATGACAAAACTTCCTATATTTTCGTACCTAACCATCAGGGTTCATTTGATATTTTCCTTATTTACGGCTTCATAGGAAGAAACTTTAAGTGGATGATGAAAAAAAGCCTGCGCAAACTGCCGTTTGTAGGAAAAGCCTGTGAAAGTGCAGGACATATCTTTGTAGACAGATCCGGCCCTAAAAAAGTATTGGAAACAATCCGGCAGGCAAAAGACTCATTGAAAGACGGGGTTTCTCTCGTAGTCTTTCCTGAAGGAGCGCGTACATTTACAGGACACATGGGATACTTTAAGAAAGGCGCTTTCCAGTTGGCAGATGATTTACAGTTGGCGGTTGTACCCGTCACCATTGACGGCTCATTCGAAATTCTGCCACGCACAGGCAAATGGATACACCGTCATCGCATGATTCTGACTATTCATGAACCTATTCCTCCCAAAGGGAAAGGAATGGAAAATATCAAGGCAACCATGGCAGAGGCCTACGCTGCGGTTGAAAGCGCCCTGCCGGAACAATACAAGGGAATGGTGAAAAACGAAGATCAAGACCGATAGTCAGTACATAATCTTATATAAATATGGGGATGCTCACGCACCCCCATATTCCTAACCAGTTTTATGCATCAAACTATTAAATTAAGAAATTCAGATATTTAGATGTTTTGCAAGGTTATGGTTTGGTTTGACATCATTTGTAATTCTTGAAAAGTCAAATTAAAACTTTTATAAATCTCCTTTTCTAAATTCTCTAATGAGAAAGATTCATTTCTGACGCCATTAATCTTCCCTCTAAACCGATTGTTATAATGCTTGCGAAATGTATCCGGAGTAACCAGACCTCCCAAGCCATAATCACCCACTACAATCACCGGTTTTCGGCGCAATACCCCTTCATAAGCGGTAACCCCCGCACCAATAATCAAGTCGGCTTCTTCAATCAGTTTACCGATCTCACTCTCGGAGGATATATAATCCACCTGATACTCTGAATATTTACTTAATAGAACTCCTATCCTTAACCTCGTGCGAGAATTAGCTATTCCGACAACAATGCTGGCTTTTTGTTCTATTAACTGCAATTCGTCACCTCTTAAAGAAGAGGCGGCAGATAATTCATTAGGATTTTTCATATAGCTATTTGGTTTTTGTTGTGTCAAAAGTACAGCATGCATCCGAAAACACAAAAAAAGTCACCCGGACAAAATCAGCGCGCCTGATTTTCCGTAAACACCTACATTTCAATAAAATACAGATTAGCGTTCTATTAATGACCCGGACAATTCATTTTTTATTTATCAAAAATCCCTTAAAAACACATTCAAATCTTCTTGTGGAGAAATGCCTAATCGGCCTTTCAGCCTTCCTTTTGCTTTGGTAACAGAATCGGAAGAGGTCTGAAAAATACGCGCCAGTTCTTCATTGGTCAGTCCAAATTTAAGAAAGCAACAGATCTCAAGATCATGTTTAGTTAATAAAGGAGTTTTGTCAAGCAACCGGGTAACGTAATTAGAATAGAGTAAATCAAACAGGCTAAACAATTTATAGCGTTCTCCATTAGACAATTTACCTCTTAATGTTCCCTCTTTGATAGCAAGCAGCAGACGAAAAGCGGATATGTACTGTTCAGAAGAGGGTCCGACAGTTAATTCTCCTCCCAGTTCTTTCAACAGTCCCGATAAGGTTTTGTTCTGCATACTTAGAAGTACAATCTTTCCATTCAACTCGCCTACCTTCATTCGATTTTCTTCCAGTATGCGGTTCTCTTCCAGTACTTGATCTTTCAACTCCTGGATTTCTTCCATCTCCTGCTGGTATCGCTTTATCTCCTCTTCATTATCTCTAATCTGGGATTCGATTTCGGCAATCTTCTTCCTGTGATTTTTACTTTTGTAGTAGTAATAACACATATAGAAGGCCACAATCAGGAAAATAACCGTACCGCAAAATATAAAAACTGTACGGTCCACTTTCAGTTGTAGATTATCATTCCGGAGTTTCTCGTTCTCGTACTGCTTTTGCAGTTCTGTTATCAACTCCTGCGAATCGACTTCATCCAATACATTCACGATAGAGTCCGCTTTTTCATGGTAGATAATCGCTTCTTCAAAATTATCAATATCTTTTTCAAGAAAGTATAAATTGTTATATGCGTCAATACGGGTATATTCTTTAGAAGAATTGATACTCATCTTAAAATATTTCCGGGCATTCTCCACATCACCCATCTGCATATACAAATAGCCGAGAGACATACACTCCACGTATTTCCTTTCTTCATCCGTTTCTTTCTCATAAGCAGCAAGAAAATAGCGTTCAGACTTTTGCAGTTCTCCCATAGAACGATACAGTATCCCCAACTCATGTAAAATGGAAACTTCAGACGGATATTGCTTTTCCCTGGCTAGTTCTAAAGCGTAAGTATAATAGAAATAGCAGCTATCCCATTTATTCTGAAACAAATAAGCCCGGCCTATATTTTGCCCGGCTCTGACAAGCCCCAAAGAATCTTTCAACTCTTTATAGATAGCATACGACTCCCGAAAATTCTCTAACGACTCCTGATACAATTTCTTTTTCCGGTCAATCATCCCTATCTCATCAGTAGCCATTGCAAACATCTTGCAACATTGAATCTTCCCGAACATTTCTTTTGCCGAAGACAAAAACGTCAAAGCCTCTTCATCTTTATCCAATTCACGCAGTACTCTTCCATAATAATACTGTGCTTTAGCACGCATAACAGAGTCACCACGCTCTACAGTATAGTAATTCAGCGCCAGTGCAATCAATGAGTCAGAAGTAAACTTCACATAATTCTGATCCATTGCCTGCGTCAATAAAAGTGCATAATCCGCCTGCAACTTTCCACGCAATTTTTCAGTATGAGGTATTGACTTTAATAGATACAGAGCCGTATCCGGAAGAGATTCCATGCACATTTCGATCCTCTGGAATGCCGCATCAGGGACCTCCGAATCTCTATGACAAGAAACCGATAAGACTAAAATAAAAAAGAAAGCGGCGTATACCGAAACAGTAGTCGTTTTCACTTTACTTGAGTTTTGTACAAAAATACAAAAAAAACTCAAGTATTACTTATTTGTTGAAGCATTTTGTTCCAATCGTTGATGTTCTTCTATCAACTTCATGTTTTCTCTTGCTTTAGACAGGAACTCTCTAACCAGCTTATTATTTTTAAAAGAATAAGGAGCATCCTTGATTATATCATCAATCTGCGGAGTCATAATAGGATAGGGCAAAGAGCTGCAGAGCATCATAAATACACTAGGTCCCAACACATTTTCGTAATTATCAGAGATGAACGTTTTCACATACTGATTCATTTCTTTCATCAGTGAGTCTCCTTCCACCACCAACTGACCGTGAATTTCATCCAGATCGCCTCCATCCAGTACCATACGAGTTTCCTTCTGCTCCAGTTCACCAATGCTTTCTTCCAATTGGTTTCTTTTGCTGATAAACTCGTACAGTGCATTATTTAAAGATGTTCCGACTACCTTGAGGTCCGTATTGCTAATGGTAACTGTTATCTTCCCACTTTCCAGCACAATCGGCATAATGCTTTCTTCATCCATATAAAGTGTCACCATCTGTACGGAATCTATTTTCCCTTTCATTGAGAACAGACCATGCACTACTTCAGCAGAATCCAGCTTCACCCACTCTCCATCCCGAAGGGATTTAAGATACAGCATCTTTCCATCCAGACTATTCACAGAAGAGGTTCCTTCAATCTTGTACTTACTGGTGCAGGAAGCCAAAAACGGAAGCAAAAGCAAAAAAGGCAAAATTTTATTCACGTTCATCTATTCATTAAATTCTGGGTACAAAGGTACAACTGATTCAGAATTCAAAGAAACATTTTATCAATATTTAAATCTTGTAAGACTCTTTTCTTTAATAATCCTTATAAACATAGGTGTAAGGCTCTTTTTTTCATTTAGTTTATCTAATTTTGCAGTCATGAAAACATCAACATTTGCCCCTTTTGCCAAACCGCTTTATGTAATGGTAAAGCCCGTAGGTGCCGTATGTAATCTAGCATGCGATTACTGCTATTATTTGGAAAAGGCCAACCTATACAAAGACAATCCGAAACACGTAATGAGCGATGAACTTCTGGAAAAGTTTATCGACGAGTACATTAACTCACAAACCATGCCACAGGTACTTTTCACCTGGCACGGAGGAGAAACGCTGATGCGACCGCTCTCCTTCTATAAAAAGGCAATGGAACTACAAAAAAAGTATGCCCGCGGACGAACGATCGACAACTGCATCCAAACCAACGGAACCATGCTCACCGACGAATGGTGCGAGTTCTTCCGTGAAAATAATTGGCTGGTAGGAGTCTCTATCGATGGTCCCCAGGAGTTTCATGACGAGTATCGCAAAAATAAAATGGGAAAACCCTCTTTTGTGAAAGTGATGCAAGGCATCAATCTTTTGAAAAAACATGGGGTGGAATGGAATGCGATGGCGGTTATTAATGACTTCAATGCCGACTATCCACTAGACTTTTATCGTTTCTTTAAAGAAATCGGTTGCCAGTATATCCAGTTCGCTCCTATCGTTGAACGTATTCTCTCACATGAAGACGGTCGCCACCTCGCTTCTCTTGCAGAAAATAAAGCCGGAACTCTTGCTGATTTTTCGATCACCCCGGAACAATGGGGTAACTTCCTTTGTACTCTTTTCGACGAATGGGTGAAAGAAGACGTAGGCAAATACTACGTACAAATATTCGATTCGACTTTGGCGAATTGGATGGGCGAACAACCTGGTATATGCACAATGGCAAAGACCTGTGGTCATGCCGGTGTGATGGAATTCAACGGAGATGTTTATTCTTGCGACCACTTTGTATTCCCCGAATATAAATTAGGTAACATTTACAGTAAAACTCTGGTGGAAATGATGCATAGCGAACGTCAGCACAATTTCGGGAACATGAAATATCAGTCTCTCCCTACTCAATGCAAGGAATGTGAGTTCCTGTTTGCCTGCAACGGAGAATGCCCGAAAAATCGTTTCAGCCAAACGGCTGAAGGCGAACCGGGGTTAAATTACTTATGCAAAGGGTATTATCAGTTCTTTAAGCATGTAGCTCCTTACATGGACTTTATGAAAAACGAACTGATGAATCAACGCCCGCCTGCTAATATCATGGAAGCACTGAAAAACGGAGATTTAAAAATTGAATACTAACCAATCATATATTGTAATTTTATCATTTAATAATGAACAGATTAAGACTTTATCTATTAGCGCTGACCGCGCTTTTTGTATGTTCCGTTAGAGCGGATGAGGGTATGTGGCTATTGCAACTGATGCAACAGCAACACTCCATAGACATGATGAAAAAACAGGGATTAAAACTGGAAGCACAAGACCTATATAATCCGAATGGCATTTCTCTTAAAGATGCTGTAGGTATATTCGGAGGAGGGTGTACCGGAGAAATTATCTCACCCGAAGGTTTGATTCTAACCAATCACCATTGTGGCTACGCCTCCATCCAGCAACATAGTAGTGTTGAGCACGATTATCTGACTGATGGTTTCTGGGCTACTTCCAGAGACAAAGAGCTCCCTACACCGGGACTGAAATTTACATTTATCGAACGTATCGAAGATATTACGGATATTGTCAATGCCAAGATTGCGGCGAAAGAAATCACCGAATCCGAATCATTCAGCAATATATTCCTTCAAAAGCTGGCTCATGATCTTTATTTTAAAAGTGACCTGGCAGACAAAAAGGGAATTGTTCCGCAAGCTCTTCCGTTCTATGCCGGGAATAAATTCTATCTTTTCTACAAGAAAATATATCCGGATGTACGTATGGTAGCCGCTCCACCCTCTTCTATCGGTAAGTTTGGTGGTGAAACAGACAACTGGATGTGGCCGCGTCATACCGGCGACTTTTCCATGTTCCGTATTTATGCAGATGCAAATGGTGAACCGGCAGAATACAGCGAGAGCAACGTCCCACTGAAAACCAAGAAACATTTGTCTATCTCTATCAAAGGATTGAAAGAAGGAGATTATGCAATGATTATGGGATTCCCCGGAAGTACGAGCCGCTACCTGACTGTATCAGAAGTAAAAGAACGTATGGAATCGGAGAACGATCCACGTATCCGTATTCGTGGTGCACGTTTGGCTGTCCTGAAAGAGGTAATGAATGCCAGTGACAAAATCCGTATTCAGTATGCAAACAAGTATGCAGGTTCCAGCAACTATTGGAAAAACTCCATCGGCATGAATAAAGCCATCATCGATAATGATGTATTGGGAACAAAAGCTGCACAAGAAGCCAAATTCGCAGAGTTTGCAAAAGCACAAAACAATGTTGAATATGCAGCAGTAGTGAAGAATATTGATGACCTGGTAGCTAAGACAACTCCTCTCAACTATCAGTACACCTGTTTGAGAGAGACTTTCTTCGGAGCTATCGAATTTGGTAATATTATGTTGGCTAAAACACGCGAAGCATTGCTTGAGAAAAACGATTCTGTAATCGAAGCACGCATGAAAGCCTTGGAAAGCACTTACGAAAGCATCCATAACAAAGATTACGATCATGAAGTAGACCGCAAGGTAGCGAAAGCCTTGTTCCCCTTATATGCTGAAATGATTCCGGCAAACCAACGTCCTTCTATTTATAAAGTTATTGAGCAGAAATATAAAGGCGATTATAACAAATTTGTTGATGATATGTATGACAACTCTATTTTTGCCAACCGGGCAAACTTCGAGAAGTTTACAAAGAAGCCTTCAGTGAAAGCGATTGACAATGATTTGGCACTGCAATACTGTCAGTCTAAATACGACTTGATGGATACATTGACTTCCCAACTCAAGGATATGGATCAGGAACTGGCTTTGCTGCACAAAACTTATATCCGTGGTCTGGGTGAAATGAAGTTGCCTGTACCTTCTTATCCGGATGCAAACTTTACCATTCGTCTGACCTATGGTAATGTGAAACCTTATGATCCGAAAGACGGCGTACACTACAACTACTATACGACCACTAAGGGAATCCTTGAAAAAGAAAATCCGGAAGACCGTGAATTCGTTGTACCTGCCAAACTGAAGGAACTGATTGAAAAGAAAGATTATGGCCGTTACGCTTTGCCAAATGGTGATATGCCTGTCTGCTTCCTGTCGACCAACGACATCACCGGTGGTAACTCCGGTAGCCCGGTACTGAATGAAAACGGAGAGCTGATCGGTTGTGCTTTTGATGGCAACTGGGAATCATTAAGCGGTGACATCAATTTCGACAATAACCTGCAACGTTGTATTAACCTGGATATCCGTTATGTCCTGTTCATTCTGGAAAAGTTAGGAAACTGCGGACACCTAATCAATGAAATGACAATCGTAGAATAAATGAGAAAACAAATCCTATTTGTCCTATTTTCACTGGCAACTCTTAGCATCCACGCCGACGAAGGCATGTGGATGCTAACCGATCTGAAAGCACAGAACGCTGTTGCCATGCGCGAACTTGGCCTCGAAATTCCGATAGAGGAAGTATACAACGCAAATGGTCTTTCTCTAAAAGACGCTGTTGTACACTTCGGAGGAGGATGTACGGGAGAAGTTATCTCTTCCGAAGGACTGGTACTGACTAACCATCACTGTGGTTATGGAGCTATCCAGCAACATAGTAATGTAGAACATGACTATCTGACAGATGGTTTCTGGGCTATGAACCGTGATGCGGAACTCCCTACTCCGGGATTGACCGTCACTTTTATCGACCGGATTCTCGATGTGACGGATTACGTCAACGAACAACTGAAAAAAGATCCGGACCCGGATAGTGTTAATTATCTATCTCCAAGTTATCTTGGTAACGTAGCAGAACGTTTTGCCAAAGCGGAGAATATAGAAATAACTCCTGCAACAAAGCTGGAGCTCAAGGCTTTTTATGGAGGAAACAAATATTATCTGTTCATCAAAACAGTATACAGTGATATTCGTATGGTAGGGGCTCCTCCTTCTTCCATCGGTAAATTCGGAGCTGATACCGACAACTGGATGTGGCCTCGTCACACAGGCGACTTTTCTCTCTTCCGTATTTACGCGGACAAGAATGGAAAACCGGCAGAATATTCTAAAGACAACGTTCCTCTGCAAGTGAAGAAACATCTGAAGATCAGCCTCGCCGGAGTTCAGGAAGGAGATTTCACCTTTGTCATGGGATTCCCCGGACGTAACTGGCGGTATATGATTGCCGACGAAGTGGAAGAACGGATGCAAACGACCAATTTCATGCGCCAGCATGTACGCGGAGCCCGTCAGAAAGTACTTATGGAGCAAATGCTGAAAGATCCGGCAGTGCGTATTCATTATGCAAGCAAATATGCTTCTTCGGCCAATTATTGGAAAAATGCAATCGGCATGAATGAAGGACTGATACGCCTCAATGTACTGGATACCAAACGTGCACAGCAAGAAGAACTATTAGCCCGTGGCCGTGAAAAGGGAGATGATTCGTATCAGAAAGCCTTTGATGAAATTCGCTCTATTGTATCTCACCGACGCGATGCGCTATATCATCAGCAGGCTATCAATGAAGCATTGGTCACCGCCCTTGATTTTATGCGTATCCCTTCCACGACAGAATTGGTTACCGCTCTGAAATCGAAAGATAAGGAGCAGATAAAAGAAGCAAAACTAAAACTGAAGAAAGAAGGTGATAAGTATTTTGCTTCTGTCCCCTTCCCGGACGTAGAACGGATGGTAGCCAAAGAAATGCTGAAAACTTATGCCAACTACATTCCTGCAGAACAACGAATCAACATCTTCGAAATCATCAATTCTCGTTTCAAGGGAAGTATTGACGCCTTCGTTGATGCCTGTTTCGAACATTCCATTTTCGGCAATCCTAAAAACTTTGAGAAGTTTATCAAGAAACCAAGTTTGTATAAAATAGGATATGACTGGATGGTATTATTCAAATATTCTGTTACCGACGGAATTCTGAAAACAGCCATTGCCATGAAAGAAGCCAATCAGAACTATGACGCAGCTCATAAAGTATGGGTGAAAGGCATGATGGACATGAGACAGGAAAAAGGAATGCCGATTTATCCGGATGCGAACTCTACTTTACGGTTGACATACGGCCAGGTGCTTTCTTATGAACCGGCTGACGGTGTGGTTTATGACGCTCATACCACCCTCAAAGGTGTGATGGAAAAAGAAGATCAGGGAAACTGGGAATTCGTAGTGCCTCAAAAGCTAAAAGAGTTATATAAATCCCAGGATTATGGACGTTATGGCAAAAACGGTGAAATGCCTGTCTGCTTTATCGTAAACACCGACAATACAGGAGGAAACTCCGGCAGCCCGGTATTTAACAGCAAAGGTCAGCTAGTTGGAACTGCCTTCGACCGCAACTTTGAAGGCTTAACAGGAGACATCGCTTTCCGTCCTTCATCGCAGCGAGCCGCTTGTGTTGACATCCGTTATACCTTGTTTATCATCGATAAATACGCAGGAGCCTCTCATATCATCGACGAACTTAGCATTGAGTAAATTGAAAGTTGAGAATTAAAAATTGAGAAATATGATGCCCAGTGGCATGACTTTTATTTCTCAATTTTTAATTCTCAATTCTCAATTTATATAAACTCTTCTACCATATACATCTCGTCAATCATCTCATTCATTATATTCTGTAAATTCTGAACTGCTTCTTCAGGAGATTCCCCATAAGCATTACATTGCATATTTACAGTCAACCAGGCATAATAGCCACCATCTGATGCGCGTTCAAGCACATAATCCGTTCTGTTTAGTTTCATATTGGTAAATAATTAGTGAATGTTGGTATTGAAGTTATTTCTGAATGTGAAGCTGCCAGTTTCTCCAGTTCACGGATCATCCGACGTTCACAGCTGCGAACCCAATAAACGAAATGACGGTTCGGAGTATATTCTCCTGCAAAACGAAGCAACGGTTGCAAATCAAAGGAATCACTGATTATTCCTGCCCCCGCTTTCATTGCATCATAGGCATTGCAGTCTTGTTCAATATGTGCCGGAACCATTAATACAGGTTTTCCAAGATACATTGCTTCGCAAATAGACTCGAAACCCGCTGTACTGGCATAAGCCTTGCAACCCGCCATAGCATTAAGAAACTTCACATCATCTATTTGATGGAAACTCAATGTTTCGTCGACCTGTGTCACCTCTTCAGCATCCGATCTATCCCAGAAAAAAGTTAAAGGGACTTCCGGATGCTTTGCATGAAAGTTCTCCACGCTATCGGCAAACCCGGAATTAACCATATATCCATGAATATAATCACCCTCTTCTGGACAGATAGCCGTCACTTCCGGACGAATCAACGGAGGAACGGTCACTATTTGAGTCACGTCATCCCGTTCCATTTCCAGGAAAGACAAAGCCAGTTTCTTCGAAGATCTTAGAGCGGTCATCCGGGTAAAGAAACGCAGCATCCATAACTGGCACGAATTTTTATCCGGAAACTCGAAATCACGATGTAAAAACAGATACTGATGTCCAACACAAATATACGGAACGGAGGGACGGAAGAGTGCATAGGTAAGTCCGGTTAAAAGTTCGTAGAAGTTGATGACAACTTCCGCCCCTGTCTCCCTGATCCGCTGATTTATATAATACATGCTACGAAGATACTCCGGTAATCTTAATAAATTGTATGCAAAGCTTTTCGTCAGGTTCGCCCGTTTATTATCTGCCGTAGGCAGAAAGTTCGGACTAATAAATCGCTTCACCGGTGCATGAATACTCCGATTGAAAAATCCCGGCAAAGTACGTGTCGAACTTTTCCCGACCAAGACTTCCACTACTTCATGCCCATTGCGCAATAACATTTCTTCGAGGGTGATAGCTTGTGTAAAATGCCCTCTTCCCTCACCTTGAACAATAAATAAGAATTTCATAGTTCCATTATTTTTAGATACGCAAAGTTCCCTCTTTCACATTACAAGATGATGACTCCCTGATTACTATTTCATGAATAGTAGTGGTGCGATAAAAATCTCACCATCGTTATTAAAATATTAAT